>Ga0209534_10001558_pt1 | contig 23873 bp, 14 predicted proteins | sample COG_07_FD_184751 | JGI IMG/M metagenome (GOLD analysis project Ga0209534, IMG submission 184751) | Pelagic Microbial community sample from North Sea - COGITO 998_met_07 (SPAdes) (version 2) | ecosystem: Environmental > Aquatic > Marine > Neritic zone/Coastal water | place: Helgoland, sampling...
ACTGTAAAAAAGGCATTCAATCGACCTTCTTCCCCTAACTCAAACGATCTTCCACCGTTTATACTTAAACCGCCATTATATTTTAAATTAGATGTTTTTCTATTCCAACTAGATCCCCAATTGTTAGTTCTCGAAGGGTTTGTAGGTGGATTTGCCGAGTAGAATCCACTAAAACTTGGTCCTTCTTGTAAGTAAAAATCGTTAGATTTTAAAGTATTGGAGTTACCTCCTAAGCTAAACTTTACTGCCAAATAAGGTTGTCCAGTAAAGTTTTTAGAATCTATATTAATATTTGCACCTCCAAAATCACCATAATTTTTTGCATTAAAGGTTTTGTTAACACCAATATTTTCTACGATATCTGTTGAGAATAATGATAAATCAATATTTTTTTGAGCCGCATTATTAGATGCTAGTGGAAGTCCATTGAGTGTTGTAATGTTATAACGATCCCCAAGACCTCTCACAAATACATTTCCTGATCCTGATTGTTTGGAAATCCCAGCGATTTTTGTAACGGCTCCAGCAATGGTTCCTACTCCTTTTTTACTAAGTTCTTGTGCTCCAATAGCTGTTTCCATAAGAACCGCTTTTTTTTGTTGGAGAAGCAAAGCGCTTTCTGTTTCACGTTTTTTGGTGGTTTTGATAATAACCTCTTCCAAAGCAGCACTATTTGCTTCCAGTACAACGTTAATTTCATTTGTTACTCCCGCTTCAATCAGCGTTTCAATCTCTATGGTTTTGTAGCCCACAAAACTGAACACAACAGTATAAGTTCCTGGATCCAATAGTTCTAAACTATAAATACCGTCAAAATCTGAAGTGGTTCCTTTTGTAGTTCCCTTAATTAAAACATTAGCAAAAGCCAATGGCTCATTATTGAATTCTTTGTCTGTTAATTTTCCAGATACAGAGCCCGTATACTGAGCGCTTACAATTCCTGAAATAAATAAAATACAGATTAATAAAAAGCGTTTCATCGATTAATTTTAATTAATTATTAAGCTGCAAATCTAGCCTGAAACACCCCTTTTTTAGGTTACCCTACATTTATTTAAAGATTAATAGAACGTTATTTTAATTAATGTGAAGATGGGTTTAAGCAACAATTAATTAACATTGAAATTACTATCTTGCAGGTTAATACCAGATACTATGAATTGGGAACAATTACTCTCTTTAAAGCGCCAAGGAGACACCAACAAACGGCTTAGAAACGAGCAAGATGAAACCCGATTAGGGTTTGATGTTGATTACGATCGCATCATTTTTTCACCTGAATTTAGAAGTCTTCAAGACAAAACCCAAGTTGTACCACTTTCGTCAACGGACTTTGTGCATACACGACTCACACACAGTCTTGAAGTCAGTGTCGTTGCACGTTCTTTGGGTAGAAAAGCTGGAGTTAAGATTTTAGAGAAACACCCCTACCTCAAAGAAATACATGGCTATAAACCCAATGATTTTGGGGCGATTGTTGCAGCCGCAGCATTGGCACATGACATTGGAAACCCACCCTTTGGTCACTCCGGTGAAAAAGCCATTGGACACTATTTTAAGAACGGATCTGGTCAAAAATTTAAAGACCAACTCAACCCGAAAGAATACCAAGATTTATGTGATTTTGAGGGCAATGCAAATGGCTTTAAAGTCTTAACCCAAGACAAACAAGGCACACAAGGCGGACTTAGGCTGAGTTACGCCACCTTAGGCGCTTTTACAAAGTACCCAAAAGAATCACTTCCTGTAAAACCAAATACTCACATTGCTTCAAAAAAGTATGGCTTCTTTCAAACAGAAAAAATACATTTTTTAGATGTAGCAACAGAACTAGGCTTAAAACCAATGAGTACTGAAAACGCACAGTTTTCCAGACATCCCTTAGCCTTTTTAGTGGAAGCAGCTGATGACATTTGTTATACCATTATTGATTTTGAAGATGGAATCAACCTTGGGTTAATCGCGGAAGATTATGCCCTTGAATATTTAATTAATTTAGTAAGAGGGACCATCAATACCGAAAAATACAGTGCACTTAACTCTACAAAAGAACGTGTGAGTTATCTTAGGGCGTTGGCAATTAGCACCTTGATTGAGGACGCTGTCAATATATTTATGGCACACGAAAAAGAAATTCTTCAAGGTAAATTTCATGTTTCTATACTTGATAAAAGCAAATACCAAGCACAAATTAATGACATCATAAAACTCAGTATTGAGAAAATTTATAATTCAGAAGAAGTCATTGATAAAGAAATTTCTGGATTTGAAATTTTAAATCAACTCCTAGATCGATTTGTTTTGGCCGTTAATAATAATTATGAAAATGTACCTACAGCCTATGACAAACTATTGTTGAAACTTATTCCAGACGAGATTGATTTTCAAAATGATAGCCTTTACACAAGGTTGCTAAGTATATGCTATTTTGTATCTTTATTTTCAGATACAAAAGCAGTTTTGACCTACAAAAAAATTAAAGGATTGGCTTTTTAGTATCATTTTTTTGTAACTTGCGCTTAGCCAATTTGTTTTTAAGAGAACCCAAATCTTATGAAAAAACAATACAAATTCCTACCACCCTTAGTTTTATTCTTGTCTATTTTTTGGTATTACAACCAAGAAAATACTGTGGAATTACCCAAGCAATCAGCGTTATCGGAGGTCAAAATCTTAAAGCCTATAAAATCCAAAAAGATAACTCAAACTTCAAGACAACTTTTTTCGGAACAGCGTCTTTTGCATGAATTTAATATGCAAAAAAATCCGCTAACTGGACTTATTCCTAAAGAAGAAAAACAGCGTGAATTAACAACAACTCTAGCGATGAAAGAACAGGATCGTCTTAGAAGAACATTCTCAAACACTTATATTTCTAGAGGACCTTCAAACTTAGGGGGACGTACACGTGCTTTTGCGGTTGATATTTCAGATGTAACAAGCAGCACCATGCTGTCTGGAGGGGTTAGTAGTGGTTTGTTTAGAACGACCAACGGAGGTGCCAGTTGGACTAAAGTGTCTCCTAATGATGAAATACACAATGTTACTGCCTTGGCTCAAGACCCTAGGGCAGGGAATCAAAATAATTGGTATTATGCAACTGGCGAGTGGTCTGGAAATTCCACTTCTTTAGGAGCAAATTACTTAGGTCGAGGCGTTTGGCATTCTTCAGATAGTGGTCTTACTTGGGCACAAATTGCCGGGACCGATTCTACTTTTGATTCCTTTGACAGCTATTTTGATTTTATTAACGCTTTAGAAATAAATCCAATAAGTGGTCATTTGTTTATCGCCACCACAGGGAAAGTTTACAGTTATGATGGCACCAATCTCACTGTTGAAAGAGAATTAGCTGGAGGTTCTACAGGGTGGACCGATGTTGTTATTGCATCCAACGGAAGAGTTTTTGCAAGTTTAGAAGGCGATGGTGTATGGACATCACCAACAGGAAATGGTTTCTGGACGCAAATTGCACAAAATGATACTCCTGTAAACTGGGCATCAACAGGTAGAATTGTATTAGGAGAAGCCCCTTCAAATACTGATATTATTTATGCACTTTATGCCAACGGAGACTCAGAAAATATTGAAGCCGATCTATGGCAATATAATTTAAGCACCGCTACATGGACGGATTATTCTTCTAAACTTCCTGATGAAGATGGAGGAGATTTAGCGGGTAACGACCCTTTTGCAATACAATGGGGCTATGATTTGGTGGTGTCTGTAAAATCTGACAATGAAAATTTTGTAGTCATTGGAGGGACGAATGCTTATAAAATTGAAGATATTTCATCTGATGCCTCCTTTTTGAGAATTGGGGGTTATGCGAATAACTTAGATTATAGTGTTTATAATGAAGGAGGTGTTGATCACCATCCAGATATTCACGTATTAGAATTTGACCCGAACAATAATAACATCCTTTATAGTGTTACAGATGGCGGTGTTCATAAAACAAATAATATTACGAATGCTAGTATTGAATGGGTAAATTTAAACAATGATTATGTGACTTATCAGTTTTACCATGTAGATTTGACCCCAACAATGGGAAGTGATTTTGTATTTGGAGGAGCACAAGATAACGGAACCGTATATGGAGGTACTGATGCAGGACATCCAAGCAATACAACAATGACTCAATTGGCAAGTGGTGATGGGGTTGCCGTTGGAATCGGGACATTAAACTCGAGATTACAACTGTATTTTGGAACTCAGCAAGGAAACATACACGCATATGATGATAGTTATAGGGCTAATATTAAACCAGCAGGCTCACCAACGGGTAATGATGCTCTATTTGTTACCTATTTTTACCTTGATCCAGATAATAATAACCATTTATACTATGCAGGGAAAACCACACTATATAAAACATCAGATGCATTGAATGTTACATCAAATACTTGGGTCAATGCGGGGGCACTAAATTCAGTAGAAAACTTAAGAACCTTTGCAACAACAAGAGGTGTTTATGATTCAGCAAGCAGCTACATGTTAATAGGTGGCGAAAGTGGAGGAATTTTTAGGTTTGATGACCCAGTAAATACAGAAAGTTTAGATGCGGCTGTAAACATCACTCCAGCTGCAGCTAGTACATCGGTAGGCACTGTTGTGAGTGGCTTAGCGATTCACCCAACAAATAAAGACATCGCATTGGCGGTGTATGCAAACTATGGAATCAATAGTATTTTTCTAACCACCAATGCTACTTCGGCTGATCCTACTTGGACTCTAGTAGAAAAAAATTTAGTGTCGCACTCTATTCGATCTGCAGCTATTACTACAGTAGGGGATGAAATTAGATACTTTGTGGGAACCGCAAGAGGGCTTTACAGTAACTCCGATCCTGTGAATGATAATTGGCAGCTTGAAGGTGCTAACTCTATTGGATTGGCAGTAGTAAGTAGCCTTGCATACAGACCTTCAGATAATAAATTATTGGTTGGTACCCACGGAAATGGAATGTTTGACACCACTGTTCAAGGCACCTTATCCACAAAGGATTTTACTAAAACGACGGACGTGTATTTGTACCCAAATCCGACACAGGATGTGTTAAACTTTAGAAGTACAACTCTAGACTTTAGTGCGACGGTTACCTATGAAATTTACAATATGACAGGAAAAAGAATTTTAAAAGGAACCCTAAACAACCAAAAAATTGATGTACATACATTGAACTCAGACATATATTTTGTAAACCTCAGTGTTGGAACTACAAATCAAACCCTAAAATTCATTAAAAACTAAATAATTTTTTATGCAAAGGATTGTTCTAGCACCCATTTTAATTGGAGTGATACTGAGTTGCGCTTGTCGATTCAACCTAGAACCAAACTCCTTTATAAACACAACGGAATCGTATTATACCGTATGGAATTCCCCAATCAGAGATGGGGGTTCAGGGTACTCGATTTATTTAGTTTTAAATGAAAAATCGGATTTAAACACCAATCAAATTAAACTCCAAGGAATCTATTTTAAAAATAAGTACACTGACCTCAAGTATCAAAAATCAAATTTATTTCAAGGGTTCATTAAAGATGACGCCAAACCTAAATCCATAGAAATGAGGAGGTTAAATAACAACCCTAAGATTAAAGAAAAAGGGACTCAAAAAATACCCTTCAACTTATTGAATCAGCAAGCAGTGGTAGTTTACAAAGATAACACTGTCCAAAAATATGTTAAAATAGTCCTCTGTAAAAAGGAAACTTTAAAAGTTCCCATGTAATGTAGACTCAATTTAGAAATACAAAGGCAGTTTTGACTTACAAAAAATTTTTAAGGGCTGGATTTTTAGGATCATTTTTTTGTATCTTGCAGTACCCCAAATTTGTTTTATGAAAACCTAATTCTTATGAAAAAACAAAATTTACTTGTAGTTATTTTAGCATTCGTAGTTTCTTTAGGATGCTTTTTAATCGACACCGACACATCCCTTTCCGAGAAAGTGAGAGTCAAACATAAAACATTTTTAGACAACAGTCCTTTTAAAGAAACCAAAGGACTTACTAAAACACAAAGAAAAGCAATCAGTTTGCCACCCAACGCTTATTTTGAAGAAGAATGGGAGCTTACAATGAACCCAGAAAAGGGCCGGCCAACACCTGAAAACCTTGAAACCATACGCCACCAACTTCATGCGGAGGCTTCCGCAAGAGTTCCAGGAGATGCCGCTGATAATAATTGGATTTCAAGAGGTCCAGATAATGTAGGTGGCCGAACAAGAGCCATTATGTTTGACCCTAACGATACCACAAATGAAACTGTTTTTGCAGGAGGTGTGAGTGGTGGTCTATGGAAAAACACTAATATTTCCAATGCAAACTCAACTTGGGTTCGTGTTGATATTCCAGAAAATTTAAATATCTCCACCATCATTTCAGACCCTAACAACTCGACTACCTTTTATATAGGTACAGGAGAATCTTATGTTAGAGGCGATGTCAATGGAGATGGTGTCTGGAAATCTACTGATACAGGAGCAACTTGGACTAAAATATTTGGAGGTATTTCTGGAGCTACAAATTTCCAGTCATCATCTGATATTACAGTGAACTCACCTGCTGGAATTGCAGGCAATTACCAATCCTATCCAACAACAGCATTTGGACCAACAATTACGTCTGCTCTTACAGCAGATTTTACTTTAGCAAACGACTCCAATGGAGTTGCTACAGAAGCTTGCAATGCTTTCGGATCCACTGTTAATGGGAAAATTGCAGTCATACGAAGAGGTAATTGTAATTTCACTGTTAAAGTCAAAAATGCTCAAGATTCAGGCGCTATTGGTGTGATTATGATGAATAATGTAGATGGTTCCCCTGTTCCAATGGGTGGCACAGACGCTACAATTACAATACCATCCGTCATGATTTCAAAATCGGTTGGAGATATTTTAGAAACCGCCTTAAATGCAGGTACTGTGAATGGGTCTCTAAACCTTGCTATGGGAACTTTCACAGGAAACCTAGTTCCAGGAATCCAACACATCAATGACATGAAAATTAGAAATAATTCAGGCGTTTCAGAACTGTACGTAGCTGCAAGTGACTCTTTTTATGGAGCTGCAAACTCCACTACCTATTTAGGTGGTCCTGAGTATGGTCTATATAAGACTGTTGATGGGGGTACAAATTGGTCCGAAGTAACACTGCCATTAACGGCTAACAATAGAAAGCACTGTCCAAATGATATAGAAATTGCATCTGATAACAAAATATGGCTATCTACAACAAATAGCGCTTTATACAACGAAGGTGGAGGTGTTATTTTTTCTTCAACAGATGGAACTAATTTCACAAAAGTTTATGATGTTCCAGACAGTGACCGAACCCAAATAGCAGTTTCCAGTACCACCGCAGACAAAGTGTACGTTTTGGCAGAAACGTCTACTGGGGTTGCCATGAGACGAACAACAACAGGTTTTGTACCTTCTTTTTTCGTTTCATATATAACACCTCCAAATGATCTAGATACAGGAATTTCTGCTGGAGATTTTACGAGAGGCCAAGCGTTTTATGATCTAATGCTTGAAGTAGATCCTACAGATGATAACATTGTATTTGCAGGCGGGATCGATGCTTTCAAATCTTCAAATCAAGGAGTCGCTTGGACACAATTAACACATTGGTATGGAGGATTTAACAGGCAATATATGCACGCCGATCAACACGCTGCAACATTTGCAAATAACGATGCCAATAAGATGCTATTCTCAAATGATGGGGGCGTATTTTATTCTAGTGACGGGGGCGTGACTATATCTGAAAGAAATAATGGGTTTGTTACCGGTCAGTTTTACACTGTAGGCGTAGGTCCAACAACTGCATTTCCTAGTGGAGACTTCTTTGGAGGTGGACTGCAGGACAATGGCACCCAGTTATTTGAAGGTACCTCAACAACTGGCCCCGATAGCACAATTGAGCGCTATGGTGGTGACGGGGCTTACACATTTTTTGATCAAGATGGAACTGATCGTTATTTTATAAGTAATTATGTGTACAATGACGGGATAAATCTATATAATTATGATGGTGCAAATGTGACCATTAATAACGAAAGCGCAAGTAATGGCTCTTTTATCAATCCTTGTGCTTTGGATTCTAATTTAGACATCCTATATACCAACTATACTACTACCGCAAATGGCAACGCAATTAGGAGGTATGCTGGAATTAAATCGTCGGGAACACTTGTTAAAACGACTTTAACAGACACAAATTTTGACAACAGACCAACAGCCTTTACAGTCTCACCACATACCACCACATCATCCACCTTGTTTGTAGGAACGGTTCTGGGAGATGTTTTTAAAATTACCAACGCGAATACTGCATCTCCAACGTGGACAGAAATAGAAGTGCAAAATAACATTGTAGGAAGTATATCGGATATTGAAGTAGGAGCTTCTGAAAACGAGATTTTTGTGACCATTCACAACTATGGTGTAGAAAGCATTTGGTATACAAACAATGGCGGTACTTCTTGGGCAGCAAAAGAAGGGGATCTTCCAGATATGCCCGTAAAAACTATTTTACAAAACCCATTGAACTTAGAGGAAGTTATTATAGGAACAGAACTAGGAGTATGGTATACGAACAATTTCTCATCTACATCCCCAAAATGGTCCTCTTCTTTTAATGGTATGAGGAATGTTAAAGTCATGGATTTAGATGTTAGAGATGATAACATGGTTTTTGCAGCAACCTATGGTAGAGGCGTTTTTTCTGGGATGTTTACTGCCACTTCGTTCAGTGTCAATGAAGAAGATGTATTTGCTAATACAATCAAATTGTTTCCAACCGTTTCTAAAGGACAGTTCACACTAACATCCAGCAAAACTATTGGATCCGCCCAAATAAACATCTTTTCCATTACCGGGAAGAGCGTCTATGAAACCAATCTTGAAATACAACAAGGTTTAAGAAAAGAATTCGATTTAAATTTAAATTCTGGAATGTACTTGGTGAATCTAAAAGGCTCTGATTTTGAAACGACCAAACGAATCATTATTAAATGATACTTGATAGGAGTTAACTAAAAAAAGGGAAGCATTGCTTCCTTTTTTTTAGTTTTATAAGTTAGATTTGATGTGTTTTTTCAAACTATCTATATCGAGATTTAATGTTTTTTGTAAGAGTTCTACCGATCCATGCTCAATAAAGGTATCGGGAATTCCTTTTACAATCACATCATTTTTGTAGTTATGAGTCGCAGCAAACTCTAATATCGCACTCCCAAAACCTCCGTGGATCACACCGTTTTCAACCGTTATGAGTGTTGAATAGGTTTTGAAAATAGTATGTAATAAACGTTCATCCAAAGGCTTTACAAAGCGCATATCATAATGTGCACAATTCAGCCCATCGATGGCCTTTGAAACCGTATTAGAAATGGTCCCTAAACTTAAAATAGCGAGATCTCTCCCTTGTTTTAACAGAACGCCGGTTCCAATTTCTATACTTTTAAATTCGGATTTCCAGTTAGATAGTACACCTCTACCTCTAGGATATCGAATCGCAATCGGATGCTGTAAACCTCTTTGAGCCGTATACATAATGTTCCGTAATTCGTTCTCATTCCTAGGTGCAACAATGATAAGATTTGGAATACATCTTAGATAAGCCAAGTCAAACACTCCGTGATGAGTAGCGCCATCTTCTCCTACCAATCCAGCACGATCAATACAAAAAATAACAGGCAAATTTTGTAGTGCAACGTCATGAATAATTTGGTCATATGCCCGTTGTAAAAAGGTTGAATATATATTGCAAAAAGGGATCAAGCCTTGTGTTGCCATCCCTGCTGCCATTGTGACGGCGTGCTGCTCGGCAATCCCTACATCAAAAGCCCGTTCAGGAATTTCATCCATCAGATATTTTAGGGAGCTTCCTGTCGGCATTGCAGGTGTGATACCGACAATAGCGGTATTAGCCCTAGCTAATTCTACAAGCGTTAATCCAAACACATCTTGGTATTTGGGAGGAAGGTTATCGTTACTTTTCGTAATTATATCACCAGTAGTTGCATCAAACTTTCCTGGTGCATGGTATTTAACCTGATCTTTTTCAGCCTGCTTTAGGCCTTTTCCTTTGGTCGTTATGATATGCAAGAATTTTGGACCATCAATAGTTTTGAGACGTTCTAGTTCTGAAAGAAGTGCCGATATATCGTGCCCATCAATAGGACCAGAATATTCAAAATTGAGAGCTTCAAAAACGTTGTCTTGTTTTTGAGTGCCTTTTTTTACATTAGTTAAATACTGTTTCAAAGCACCCACACTTGGATCAATTCCAATCGCATTATCATTTAAAACAACCAGTAAATTGGCTGTTGTTACTCCGGCATGATTCAAGCCTTCAAAAGCCATTCCACTAGCAATAGACGCATCGCCAATTACCGCAATATGCTGTCTATTTTCGCCTTTTAATTGGGATGCAATTGCCATTCCTAAAGCTGCCGAAATAGAGGTTGATGAATGTCCAGTACCAAACGCATCGTAAATACTTTCGTCACGTTTTGGGAACCCGCTAATACCCTTATATTGTCGGTTGGTATGAAATTGATTTTTACGCCCCGTCAAAATTTTATGGACATAGGCTTGATGGCCTACATCCCAAACCAATAGATCGTCGGGGGTATTAAATACATAGTGCAACGCAATGGTCAATTCTACCACTCCGAGACTCGCCCCCAAATGTCCTTCTTTAGTCGCAACGATTTCAATAATATACTGCCTTAACTCTTTGGCGAGTTGCGGTAAATCACTGGCCGAAAGCTGACGTAAATCTGTTGTAGAATTTATATGTTCTAGTAAATTTTTTAACACATAGCAAAAGTACAAGATTGAAATCGTATTTTTGACTTATGGATGCTATTTTTGACGATGAATATTTTATGAAAAAGGCGCTTCAAGAAGCAGAAGCAGCTTTTGATAAAGGAGAAATTCCAGTTGGCGCGGTGATTGTTGTTGATAACAGAATCATAGCTCGTGCGCACAATCTCACAGAACTTTTAAATGATGTGACGGCGCATGCCGAAATGCAAGCCATTACAGCTGCTGCTAATTTTTTAGGTGGGAAGTATCTCAACAAATGTACCTTATACGTCACTCTCGAACCCTGTCAGATGTGTGCAGGTGCTTTGTATTGGAGTCAGGTTTCAACAATAGTTTATGGCGCTAAAGACGAGCACCGAGGCTGTGGGGTGATGGGAACAACACTACATCCCAAAACGGTTTTAAGAGGCGGAGTTTTAGCTGCCGAAGCCTCAGAATTAATGAAACGATTTTTTGTAGAAAAACGAAATTTGAATTAAACTTAAGACTTTTTAGAGTCATTAAACTCTCGCATTTTTTCCAGATTCTCTTCAGTGAGCATATAATCAGCCACTTTTTTATCTTTCCAACGGTAATAGGAAAATAGCGGAAATACGATCACACATAAACCAATCACTCCAAATCCGACAAGTTTTTTTGAGTAGGGTAATTCCACAATAAGACCAGTGAACATACTGATCATTGTAGCAATAAATAAAACCCAAATCAAGTATTTCATGTGGTGAGTATGTGTTATTTAAGGTCTACCTTTAAGTGTAGCTCATTTAATTGTGTAGTATCGATTGGAGAAGGAGCATCGATCATCACATCCCGTCCAGAATTATTTTTTGGAAAGGCAATGAAGTCTCTAATGGTTTCTTGACCTCCTAAGATTGCCACCAAACGGTCCAAGCCAAAGGCCAAACCACCATGAGGTGGTGCGCCATATTCAAAGGCGTTCATTAAAAAGCCAAATTGTTCTTTAGCTTCTTCGGGTGTAAAACCAAGATGATCAAACATCAATGCTTGTGTTGCTTTATCGTGGATACGAATAGATCCGCCTCCAATTTCATTTCCATTTAAAACCAGGTCATAAGCATTGGCTTTGACAGCTCCTGGATCGGTATCTAAAAGTGAAATTTGATCTGGTTTTGGTGCGGTGAAAGGATGGTGCATTGCATGGTAGCGTTTACTGTCTTCATCCCATTCCAATAATGGAAAATCAGTCACCCATAAGGGTGCAAATTCTTTAGGGTTTCGAAGCCCTAAACGTTCAGCCAGTTCCATACGGAGGGCGCTTAATTGTGCTCTTACTTTATCAGTAGGCCCAGAAAGTACACAGACTAAATCACCAGACTGGGCTCCTGTAACTTCTGCCCATTTTCCAAGATCGTCTTGATCATAGAATTTATCAACGGAAGATTTATAAGTGCCATCATCATTACATCGTGAATAGATCATTCCTAAGGCTCCAATCTGTGGTCGTTTTAACCAATTGATAATGCCATCAATTTCTTTACGGGTGAAACTATTTCCACCAGGAACAGCAATTCCAACCACTAATTCAGCGGCGTTAAAAACACCAAAATCTTTATGTTGAGTGACGGCATTTAATTCGCCAAATTTCATCCCAAAACGAATGTCAGGCTTGTCGTTTCCATAGGTCTCCATCGCCTCGTCATAAGTCATTCTAGGAAATGAGGTAATGTCTTTTCCGTGAATAGATGTAATCAAATGACGTGTTAAACCTTCAAAAATATTCAAAATATCTTCTTGGTCAACAAAAGCCATTTCACAATCTATTTGAGTAAACTCCGGTTGTCTGTCGGCTCTTAAATCTTCATCTCTAAAACATTTTACAATCTGAAAGTATTTATCCATACCTCCAACCATTAACAGTTGTTTGAAGGTTTGTGGCGATTGTGGAAGGGCATAAAATTGACCTTCATTCATTCGGCTTGGTACTACAAAATCTCGAGCACCCTCTGGCGTTGACTTGATTAAGTAAGGCGTTTCAACCTCTATAAATTCTTGAGAAGACAAATACGAACGCACTTCTTGCGTTACTTTATGTCTAAATATTAAATTATCTTTAACAGGATTTCTTCTGATATCTAAATAGCGATACTTCATTCGAAGCTCCTCGCCGCCATCCGTTTGGTCTTCAATGGTAAATGGAGGGACTTTTGCTTCGTTTAAAACGGTTAGTTTTGACACTAAAATTTCTATGTCTCCAGTTTCTAAGTTAGGATTTTTAGACGCCCGCTCAATAACGGATCCAGTGACTTGAATGACAAATTCACGTCCAAGACTTTTGGCCATGGTCATCATCGCTTCTGGTGTGCGTTCGGCATCAAATATAAGTTGTGTTATCCCGTAGCGATCTCTTAAATCTACCCAGATCACAAATCCTTTATCGCGTGATTTTTGTACCCACCCTGAAAGTGTGACTTCTTCGTTAATATTTGAGGATCTTAACTGACCACAATGATGACTTCTGTACATAAGACTAAATTAGTTGCGCAAATTTAACATTTAAAAATTAAAATCGATGGGCTTAGGAAACGACTTTAACCTTTTTTGTTTTCAATTTATTAATTAAATAAAATAAAATAGGAACAACCACCAAGGTTAAAAAGGTTGCAAAGGTTAATCCAAAGATGATTGCCCAACCCATTGGTCCCCAAAAAGCAACGTTTTCTCCACCAATATAAAAATTCGGATTCAGCTGAGTAATCAAAGTTCTAAAGTTAATATTGATTCCTAATGCTAGCGGAAGCAGTCCTAAAATGGTGGTTATTGCCGTTAATAATACAGGTCTTAAACGTGTTCTACCGGCTTCCACTACACAGTCTACCAGAAGACTAGGGGTGAGTTTATCTGTCGCATCTAACCCTAACTCTCTACGTTTCCGAATGATGGTAAGATTGATATAATCTATCAATACAATGGCATTATTAACCACAATTCCTGCAAGAGAAATAATTCCAATCATGGTCATAAGTATCACAAAGTCCATTCTAAAAATAAGGAGCCCAAATAAGACACCGATCAAGCTAAGAAATACAGATATTGAAATGATTATAGGGGTCGTGGCCGAATTAAATTGTGCCACTAGGATTAAGAAAATTAAAAGTACCGCTATTAAAAGTGCTTTACTAAGAAAAGCCATTTCTTTGGCTTGTTTTTCTTGTTCGCCTGTAAAACTGATGGCTATATTTTTTGGACTTTCAAACTTTTCTGCAATTGTTCTAATTTTATCATTCACTTCTGTGGCGTTGTAATCATTCAATACGTTTGAGTAGATTGTTACAACTCTATCTAAATTAATGCGTTTGATGGCGCTAAAAGAAGATTGATTTTTTGTTGTAGTGACTGCCGAGATAGGTACTTGTTTTATTTGCCCATCACTTTGATTTCTAAACGTGATTTTTTGATCGATCAAAGCTGATTTGTTATAACGCATCTCATCTTTTAGGCGGAGGTTTATAGGATAATCATCATCAGCATTTTTATAAGTAGAAATTTCTTTCCCGTACAATGCGGTTCGTAAATTTATCCCAATTTGACCTGTTGAAACACCTAATCTTCTGGCTTTTTGACGATCGACAGCAATCAATAGTTCTGGTTTTCCTTGATCGATATCTAATTTTAATTCTTCAATCCCCGCTATATTAGAAGTATTGATAAAGGATTTCAACTGATTTGCGGTTTCTAAAATCAATTTATAATCATCCCCTTTTACTTCAATATTTATGGGCGCTCCTGTAGGTGGACCATCAGCAGGTTTGTCAACTACAATACTCACACCTGGATATCCTTGAATGACGTTTCGAATATCTTTGAGAACAGCTTCGGTATTCACGCCTTGACGGTCTTGATACTTTACAAAATCAACCGTTACCCGTGCTTTATTGGGAGATTTCCCACCTTCTTGACCTCTAGACGGATCGGCAGTACCTTCACCCACTTGTCCAATAACAGAAGTGATAAGAAAATTTTCGCCATTGACCTCGTATTTTTTCAAGTAGTTTTCTATGTCTTTTTCTATTTCTTTCGAAATAAGATTTGTTTCTTCGATGTCGGTTCCAATAGGATATTCAATAAACACAAAGACTTGTTTGGCATCCGTATTTGGAAAGAACAATATTTTAGGCGGGAATGTGTACATTAAAAACCCTGCAAGAATTAACAATCCAAACGTGCCAACAATAATGCTGCCCGGTTTTTTTCCTTTAAGTGCATAGCTTAAAAAGCGTTCATATAGGTTTTCTAACTTCGCAATAAAAGGGACTTTAGATTCTTTTTTGGGTACGACTTTCATGTATACAGAAATCAACATGGGATTAATGATCAGCGCAACAAAAAGTGAAGAACTCAATACAATAATTAAAGTGATTGGAAGCCATTTCATGAACTCTCCCATAATACCTTCCCATAAGATTAAAGGTAAAAACGCTGCTAAAGTGGTTGCTGTTGAGGCAATAATGGGCATCGCAACTTCACCAACACCTAGTTTCGCAGCTTGAATTCTTGGGTAGCCTTCATCCATCAATCGATAGACATTTTCGACCACTACAATCCCGTTGTCAACCAACATACCTAGTGCGATAACCAAAGAAAACAACACCATTGTGTTAAGGGTTACCCCCATAAAACTCAAAATAGAAAACGATAAAAACATTGATAATGGAATCGCAATACCAACAAACAGAGCATTTCGGAATCCTAAAAAGAAGTAGAGCACTGCTACTACTAAAATGACTCCTAATATGATACTGTTTTCGAGATCAGATACCATGGTGCGGGTATCGTTAGACTGATCGTTTGTTTTGGAGATTATTAAATTTTGCGGAAATACATTTGCCGCTGCAACTTTTAGAATCGCATCAATTTTGGTGGAGGCTTCTAAAAGGTTTTGTCCGCCTCTTTTTTTAACATCCAGCATGACAACAGGCTGCAAATATTCGCGAGCAAAACTTTCTTTTTCTTGTTCTTTGAAATTGACATCGGCGATGTCTCTTAAGTAAACAATATGTCCCTTTTCTTGTTTGACAATAATGTCTCGAACCTCCAAAGGGTCTTCAAATTCTCCTAAGATACGGACTGTTCTTCTAATACCATTTTCGAGAATGTCACCTCCAGAAACACTCATGTTTTCAAAAGCGACGGCATTTTCAATATCTGTGAAGCTTATTTTTGAAGCTTCCATTTTATATAAATCAACCGCAATTTCTAGCTCTTTTTCTTGAACTCCACGAATATCAACTCCTGAAATTTCACTAAGCTCTTCAATTTCATCTTCCAAATATTCGGCATATTCTTTAAGTTGATCCATCGAAAATTCGCCTGACAAATTAATATTCATGATAGGAATGCGTTCGCTAAAATTCATTTCAGAAACACTTGGTTCCGAAGGTAAATCTTTTGGAAAATCAGGGTCAGCCATGGCAACATCGACTTTGTCTTTAACCTTTTGAAGTGCTTCAGATGGTGTAAAATCAAAGCTAAATTCTACGACAATACTAGAATAGCCTTGAATAGAATTGGACGTGATTTTGTCGACTCCTGTAATGGAATTAATTTCTTTTTCTAATCGTTTGGTAATCAGTTTTTCTACATCCAATGCGGAGTTTCCCGGGTAAGGAGTAGCCACATAAATTTGTGGGATGATAATTTCTGGAAAATTTTCGCGAGCCATTCCTGTGTAGGAAAGCAGTCCACTTAGAACAATAATAAACGTTACAACAGAAACGGTCATGCGATTTGAAATCGCCCAAGAAGAGAGTCTAAATTCTTTGATTTTTTTTGCGCCCATAATTAGTAATGTACAAGTTTTACGTCCTCATTATTATTTATAAGTCGTGCTCCTTTGTCTACCAAAATGGAGGTGGACAAAAGCCCTTCAGATATAAAAGAAAGGTTGTTGTAGTTCATCGCTTCTGTCATATACGTTTTAATAACCTTATGGTTACTTCCGTTTGGTTCAATGGTATACACAAACGTTTGATCGTTGCTGTCTTTTTGAACCAATCGTGATGGGATTACAATACCAGTAGCTTTGAAATCATTAATTTTAATATCTGCTAATAGATTAGCTTTTAGTTCATTATTAGGGTTTTCTAAATCGATACGTGTTTTGAAACTTCTATTATTAGGATTGATAAAATTTCCAACTTGAGAGATAGAGGACTCAATTGAAACCCCTATAGAACTGAAATTTAGGAGTACTTCAGTCCCTTTTTTGATTGCTTTTAAATACGTTTCGGTAACTTCACTCTCTACGTATACCTTGTTTAGATTTACAAGTCTTAAAAAAGGCATTTGTGGAGAGGTGAGCTCTCCAGTCTTAGCAAAAATTTGATCAATAATTCCTGAAAATGGGGCGGTTATTTTCATTTTACGGGCTTGTGCTTTTAAACTTTTCATATTGTTTTCAAGACTTTCTTTTTGTGCTTTTGCTTGGAGGTATTGAATTTCGCTTCCAATATTTTGTTCCCAAAGTCTGGTTTGACGTTCGTAAGTGGTTGTAGCTAAAGCGAGTTGGGTCTCTAGTTGTAAAACAGAGTTGTCTATAACATCGCTATCCAAGGTTGCTAGGATCTGCCCTTTTGAAACATTCTGACCTTCTTTAACCAAAATAGCTGTTACTGTACCACCCATTTCTGCATGAAGTTCAATAGTTTGATCGGCCTTAACTGTACCCTGTACTTCTAAATAGTGATTAAAATTGTTGATTTCTGCTTTGATAGCTGTTACGGTCACTAATTTTTTTAGAGTATCTAATTTTGAAATTGCCATTTCAACTTTTTTCAGCTCTGTCCCAATAGTTTCCATTTTATCTATGAGGCTCGCCTTTTTTATTTTTAGGTCTGTCAAGGATTGAGATTCTTTAACCCCAGTATTGCAGGAAACCACAAAAGTTAAAGTGAATAGTAAAAAAATAGTTTTCATCTGTTTGATAATAGGATCGTGTTTCATTGTTTAATTTGTATAAGGTGGATTAATTAGGGCTTCTAAGTCAATACGTTTAATTAAGATGTTTAGCATTGACTGTAAGTAATCTTGTTGGGCAACATATAACTGTTGTTGGGCTTGAGACAAATCAAAACTAGTAGTCAACCCTTCAAAAAATTTAATTTCATTTTTTTGAGCAATATTTTCCGACAGTTCGAGTGCTTCTTTTTTGATTTCAAGATTTTCAACAGCAAACTCATATTCACTTCTTGCACTTGAAATTTCTAACTTGATTTTTTCTGAAGTATCTTTTAAAAGTGATTTAGATTTTTCGAAATTTAGGTACGCTTTTTTTGTTGATGCACTGCGTCCAAAGGAGCTGAAAATCGGGATTTTCATTGTGACACCAAATAGAGAGGCGCCAAACCAATTTTGTGAATTGTCTAAAAAAGTGAATTGTTCACTATTTGCAGAGTAACTACCGTTCAAAAACGCATCAAGTGTGGGCAATGCTTTGCTCTTTTCTAATTTTAGTAAAAGTTCTTTACCTTTTACATCGTTAAATGCAATTTTATAATCTACTACATTTTCTACTTCACGAATGGACTGCAAAGGAGTTAGTGTGGTATAAATAGCTATCAATTTATCCATACTGTCCGTTAATTCTACAGCAACATTAAGATCTAGACCAAGGGTGTTATTAAACATTTGATATGCAATAGTTTTCAGTCTTTTGGTATAACTTTGACTGCTTTTCAATCCAGACAAGGTTAGTTGTAATTGTTGAACACTTTCCTGTTCAACCAATCCATTTTCGTACACCTGTGTGAGGTCTTGCACATTCTTTTCTAACAATTTGATATTTGAATTTACAATCTTTAAATTTTCTTCAGAAAGTAATACATTTCCATAGGCATAAGCGACCATCTTGCGAAGCTCGATTTCTGTTTTTTCTTTGGCATTTTCTGAAATTTCTAGATATACTTTTGCAGCCTGAAGTCCTACTAAGTAGGAACCGTCAAATATTTTTTGCGAAACGGTAATGGTTCCATTCATTGTTTGTTTGGTTCCAAATGCGATTTCGGCAAACTGGCCTGGGTTTCCACCAAAAAATTCTGCAGGTATCAATGAGATTTGTTGTCTTAGCCAATTGTTGTAGGAAATAGCGGCTTTAATTTGTGGCAGTCCCGTAGATGTTGTTTCCCATTTTTGGAGTTTTGCAATTTCTACATCACGAGCGGCATTTTTGCTTATAGAATTGTTTTGGAGTGCAAAATCAACGGCTTCTTTTAATGAAAGCTGTGTGATTTCTTGTTGAGAAAAAACCGTAGCAGTTATAAATAAAAAGAGAATAAATTTAGGAAGCATTTGGAGTTAGGTTTGATTTTATAAAATTGTTAAGTAAATTTAGTCCTTCATTAGTAACAATAGCACGTAAATGGTATTCGAGATAACTTTCAAAAAGGTAATTCTTGTCGAAATCAGATTCTGGAAAAATACTAATATCCCGAATTGCAGTCATCCCATTAAAATATAACCTTGATATAAAATCAATATCAATATCAGGTCTAAAAAGTCCGCTATTCATTCCCATTTTAAGACTGTTCTCAACTGAGGAATGCATTTTTTCAAATTGTTTTATTTTTAGACGCTCAAAAATTTCAGGATAATATTTTTTTAGTTGATGTTGCGGAGATACTCTTTCATTTTTGAAGTAATTCATCACAAATAGTTTGATGTCATATAATTCTTCAATAGGGTTGACAGAGGCTACATTTATCGTATCAATACCTTCCGAAATATGATCTAGGATAGAAAAAGTAACAACCTCTACAAGCCCTGTTTTGTTTGAAAAGTGCGTGTAAATAGTTTTTTTCGAAATTCCCATAGCATTCGCGATGTCATCCATTGTAACACTCTTGAACCCTAGGGACAAAAATAACTCTTCAGATTTTAATATAATTTTTTCTCTCATAATACGCTGCAAATTTACAATAGGAAACTTAAAAAACAATTTAAGTTTCCAAAGTTTTACAAAGATTTAACATTTATTAGTTTCGCTTTGTGACATAGTTTTAGGAATTCACTTATTTTTGTACCATGAAAGTCATTGAAACATATCAAAAACAATTTCTAGCGTATTTAGAAGATTACAATACAATACGAGAGCCCAAGAACCTTTACGATCCCATTCAGTATATTTTAAATTTAGGAGGAAAGCGCTTACGTCCAGTATTGACTCTTATAATCGCAGATTGTTTTGAGGGCGATGTCAGTAGTGCGTTAGATGCCGCTTTGGCAGTAGAGGTTTTTCATAATTTTTCTCTTATACATGACGATATTATGGATGATGCGCCCTTGCGTCGAGGCCATCAAACTGTACACGAAAAATGGGATTTAAATACAGGGATTTTATCTGGTGATGCGATGCTGATCATGGCGTATCAACTGTTTGAGAAGTACCCCCCAAATATGTTTCAAAACCTCGCTGTATTGTTTGGTAAGACTGCTTTAGAAGTCTGTGAAGGTCAACAATACGATATTGATTTTGAAACACGAGAAGAGGTTTCGATCTCGGAGTATCTTAAAATGATTGAGTACAAAACAGCTGTATTGGTTGCTGCAGCCATGAAAATGGGTGCTATAATTGCTGGTGCTTCTGAAGACGATCAAAATCAATGTTATGAATTTGGAAAAAATTTAGGGATTGCTTTTCAGTTACAAGATGATTATTTAGATGCCTTTGGGAACCCTGAAACATTTGGAAAACAAGTTGGAGGAGATATCATTGAAAATAAAAAAACCTATTTATACCTAAAGGCTTTAGAATTTTCGTCTGAAGCGGACCAACAACAATTGAAACACTTATTTAGCTCAGAAAATAATGATTTAGAGGAGAAGGTCGAAATTGTAAAGCAAATTTTTACGACTTCAGGGTCTGCAGAAGCGACCAAAAAGGCGATTACGTCCTATACCAAAAAAGCCTTTGAGGTGTTGCAAACCCTTACAATTACGGATAAAAACAAACAAATTCTTCAGGATTTTGGAACGCAGCTCATGACACGAAACGTCTAAATAGGATGCTTTTATTCAATAAAGTTCAATTCCAATAAAATAACTTCACATTTATACCATTTTCACATTTCAGATTCCTTAAAAATCGTATTTTTGTTTATATTTTTCTAAAGAAAAAATAGAATTATTAATTCATGGATAAGTATTCTTTTTTAAACGCCGCTCACACCGCCTATTTTGCGGATTTATACGAACAATATCAGCAAGACCCAGATAGTGTAGAGCCGAGCTGGAAAGCGTTCTTTCAAGGCTATGACTTTGGAAGTGAAAGCTTTGAAGTTTCGGACGATATTGTCGAAGGCGTTAAAACTCAAATTCCGGAACATGTTCAAAAAGAATTTCAAGTCATAAGATTAATCGACGACTATCGAACTCGAGGCCATTTGTTTACCAAAACAAACCCTGTCAGAGATCGAAGAAAATATGCACCTTCACTAGATATAGAAAACTTTGGGTTGTCATCAGCAGATTTAGATACCGTTTTTAATGCGGGTGATATAATTGGAATTGGACCTCAAAGTTTACGTATCATCCGACAACACCTTGAAGCTATTTATTGCGATGCGATAGGAGTAGAATATATGTATATCCGTAGACCTAACGAACGTCAATGGATTCAAGATAAACTGAACAGCAATGATAATCAGGGCAATTTTTCTGCTGATGAAAAAAGACATATCCTCAAAAAACTAAATGAAGCGGTTTCCTTTGAAACCTTTTTACACACAAAATATGTCGGTCAAAAACGATTTTCATTAGAAGGCAATGAATCTTTAATCCCTGCTGTGGATGCACTTATCGAAAAAGCTGCTGCCTATGGTGTCAAAGAATTTGTCATGGGAATGGCCCACCGTGGACGATTAAGTACCTTGACCAATATTTTTGGAAAATCGGCCAGTGATATTTTTAGTGAATTTGACGGTAAAGATTACGAAGAAGAAGTTTTTGATGGAGATGTGAAATACCATCTTGGATGGACGAGTGATCGCTTGACAGATAATGGCAATCGCATTAATTTGAGCATTGCACCCAATCCTTCGCACCTCGAAACTGTAGGGGCCGTTGTGGAAGGGATTACAAGAGCAAAACAAGACAAATTAAAGTCTGAAGATGGTAGCAAAGTGTTGCCAATTGTGGTACACGGTGACGCCGCTATTGCAGGTCAGGGCCTTGTCTATGAAGTGGTTCAAATGGCACAGCTAGACGGCTATAAAACCAACGGAACCATTCATATTGTGGTGAACAATCAAATTGGATTTACTACAAACTACCTCGATGCACGATCCTCTACCTATTGTACAGATGTTGCAAAAGTGACACTATCTCCGGTACTGCATGTCAATGCCGATGATGCCGAAGCCGTCGTGCACTCCATTTTATTCGCCTTAGATTTTAGAATGCAGTTCAAGCGTGATGTTTTCATTGATTTATTAGGCTACAGAAAATATGGTCATAACGAAGGCGATGAACCCCGTTTTACACAACCAAAACTGTATAAAGCCATTGCGAGTCATAACAATCCCCGCAATATTTATGCACAAAAATTAATGGATGAAGGGATTATTGATTCCAATTATGTTTCAAAGCTTGAAAAAGATTATAAAGCTTCTTTAGAAACGGAATTAGTAACTTCCAGAAAAGAAGATAAAACTGTTATTACTCCATTTATGCAAGAGGCATGGAAAAACTTTCCAAGAGCCAAAGTAAATCAGATGCGAGGCTCAATTGACACCACTTATCCAAAAGAAAAATTAGTTGCAATAGCCAAAGCCATATCCTCTCTTCCCGAAGATAAAAAATTCATACGCAAAATTTCGCGTTTGATCGAAGCTCGAAAACAAATGTTTGAAAGCGATAAGCTAGACTGGTCTATGGCCGAACATTTGGCGTATGGATCTCTATTAGAAGAAGGGTTTAATGTACGAATTTCAGGACAAGATGTTGAGCGTGGAACATTCTCTCACCGTCATGCCGTAGTAAAAGTTGAAGACAGTGAAGAAGAAGTGATTCTTCTCAAAAATATAAGTCCAAATCAAGGACAATTTAATATTTATAACTCCTTATTATCTGAGTATGGAGTTGTTGGATTTGATTATGGTTATGCCATGGCAAGTCCAAATACGCTGACCATTTGGGAAGCACAATTTGGAGATTTCAGTAATGGTGCTCAAATTATGATTGACCAATACATTTCATGTGGCGAAGATAAATGGAAAACACCCAATGGCATTGTTATGCTATTACCGCATGGATATGAAGGCCAAGGAGCGGAACACTCCTCAGGGCGAATGGAACGTTACTTGCAACTCTGCGCAAAAGACAATATGTTTATTGCCGATTGTACCACGCCAGCCAATATGTACCATTTATTGAGACGTCAATTAAAAGCAGATTTCAGAAAGCCATTAATTGTATTCACCCCAAAAAGTTTATTACGCCACCCAAAAGTAGTGTCTTCAGTAGAAGAGTTTGCAAATGGAAGCTTTCAAATGCTGATTGACGATGCATCAGCCAAGGCTGAAAACATCAAAACACTGGTATTTGTAACGGGTAAATTCTATTATGATTTACTAGAAGCCCAAGAAAATTTAGGCAGAACCGACGTAGCTTTGGTACGAATCGAGCAATTGTTTCCACTTCCAGAAGATGAAATAGAGGCATTGATTTCAAAATATAAAAATGCAGACGACATTGTTTGGGCACAAGAAGAACCAAGAAACATGGGAGCTTATGCACACATTTTAATGCATATTGACGCTGCTAAACATTGGCGCGTAGCTTCAAGAAGAAGCTATAGTGCACCTGCTGCAGGAAGTGCAACGCGTTCCAAAAGACGACACAAAGAAGTTATAGATTTTGTTTTTGATAAGACAAAAGACAATCAAAGAAAAAAACTAAAATAAACACACAATATCGTCAGTTTTATTATATAGAAGAAATTGTTTGGAATTGTATGTTTATATTTAGATATAATAGAGTTAATAAATTAGGTAAAAAGTTTTTATATAAGTTC
>Ga0209534_10001566_pt1:0-22500 | contig 23813 bp, 20 predicted proteins | sample COG_07_FD_184751 | JGI IMG/M metagenome (GOLD analysis project Ga0209534, IMG submission 184751) | Pelagic Microbial community sample from North Sea - COGITO 998_met_07 (SPAdes) (version 2) | ecosystem: Environmental > Aquatic > Marine > Neritic zone/Coastal water | place: Helgoland...
ATCCCGCCTGGGAAGTACGCTCGCAAGAGTGAAACTCAAAGGAATTGACGGGGGCCCGCACAAGCGGTGGAGTATGTGGTTTAATTCGATGCAACGCGAAGAACCTTACCAGGGCTTGACATGTCACAAATCTTCCTGAAAGGGAAGAGTGCCTTCGGGAATGTGAACACAGGTGGTGCATGGCTGTCGTCAGCTCGTGTCGTGAGATGTTGGGTTAAGTCCCGCAACGAGCGTAACCCTTGTCTTTAGTTGCCATCATTTAGTTGGGCACTTTAAAGAGACTGCCGGTGATAAACCGGAGGAAGGTGAGGACGACGTCAAGTCAGCATGCCCCTTACGCCCTGGGCTACACACGTACTACAATGGCCGAGACAAAGAGTCGCAAGTTTGCAAAGACAAGCTAATCTCATAAACTCGGTCTCAGTTCGGATTGTAGGCTGCAACTCGCCTACATGAAGTTGGAATCGCTAGTAATCGCCGGTCAGCTATACGGCGGTGAATCCGTTCCCGGGCCTTGTACACACCGCCCGTCACACCATGGAAGCTGTTCATGCCCAAAGTCGTTACCTTAACCGCAAGGAGAGGGGCGCCTAAGGTAGGGATAGTGACTGGGGTGAAGTCGTAACAAGGTAGCCCTACTGGAAGGTGGGGCTGGATCACCTCCTTAAAGGGAGCTATAAAACTCCATAGGTTAACAAAGTGTCACTGCATTGTATATTCTTATATGATGACAAGTCCTTTCTTAGAGCTAGAAGATTGTAGAGGGCTATTAGCTCAGCTGGTTAGAGCACACCCCTGATAAGGGTGAGGCCTCTGGTTCAAGTCCAGAATAGCCCAAACGGGGGTATAGCTCAGTTGGTAGAGCGCTGCCTTTGCACGGCAGATGTCAGCGGTTCGAGTCCGCTTATCTCCACAATTCTAATCTCTAGTCCTAAGTAATAAGGCTAAATTTTGAAAACTGTATAGCGGAAAGCATAGAAAATATAAGCGAATAAGGGCTTAAGTTGGATACCTTGGCATTCAGAAGCGATGAAGGGCGTGTCTACCGACGAAACGCTTCGGGGAGCTGGAAGTAAGCTTTGATCCGGAGGTTCCCGAATGAGGAAACTCTTTAAACTGCATATTTAATACATAGGTATGTAAGAGCGAACCTGGTGAATTGAAACATCTCAGTAACCAGAGGAAAAGAAAGCAAAAGCGATTCCCATAGTAGCGGCGAGCGAAAAGGGAACAGCCTAAACTACTTCTTAAAAAGTAGGGTTGTGGGACAACCATAAATAGATTCGAAAAGTTAGGCGAAGTCTTTGGAATGAGACATCATAGAAGGTGAAAATCCTGTAGTCGAAAACTTTGAAAACTAGTGTTGTATCCCGAGTAGCATGGGACACGTGAAACCCCGTGTGAATCTGCGAGGACCACCTCGTAAGGCTAAATATTCCTGAATGACCGATAGTGAAACAGTACCGTGAGGGAAAGGTGAAAAGAACCCCGGAAGGGGAGTGAAATAGAACATGAAAGCTTAAGCTTACAAGCAGTGGGAGGACGACTAAACGTCTGACCTCGTACCTGTTGAAGAATGAGCCGGCGACTTGTAGGTAGTGGCAGGTTAAGGTAGAAAATACTGGAGCCACAGTGAAAGCGAGCCTGAATAGGGCGACGGTCACTGCTTACAGACCCGAACCCGGATGATCTAACCATGGCCAGTGTGAAGCTTAGGTAACACTAAGTGGAGGCACGAACCGACTGATGTTGAAAAATCAGCGGATGAGTTGTGGTTAGGGGTGAAATGCCAATCGAATCCGGAGCTAGCTGGTTCTCCCCGAAATGCGTTTAGGCGCAGCGGTTAGTGCTATAGCTTAGGGGTAAAGCACTGTTTCGGTGCGGGCTGCTAACGCGGTACCAAATCGATGCAAACTCTGAATACTAAGTGTGTAACTAACCAGTAAGACTGTGGGGGATAAGCTCCATTGTCAAGAGGGAAACAGCCCAGACCACCAGCTAAGGCCCCTAAATGATTACTAAGTGATAAAGGATGTGGGAATGCTGAGACAATCAGGAGGTTCGCCTAGAAGCAGCTATCCTTTAAAGAGTGCGTAATAGCTCACTGATCAAGCGCACCTGCGCCGAAAATGAACGGGGCTAAGTAATCTGCCGAAGCTGTGGGATCTTTTAGATCGGTAGGGGAGCGTTCCACAATAGATTGAAGCATTAGCGTAAGCGGATGTGGACGAAGTGGAAGTGAGAATGTCGGCTTGAGTAGCGAAAACATTGGTGAGAATCCAATGCCCCGAAAACCTAAGGTTTCCTCCGGAAGGCTCGTCCGCGGAGGGTGAGTCAGGACCTAAGGCGAGGCCGAAAGGCGTAGCTAATGGACAACGGGTTAATATTCCCGTACCATCTATTGCTGATATCGAGGGACGGAGAAGGCTAGACCAGCCGGATGTTGGTTACCGGTTTAAGCGTTAAAGGTGTTGAAGAGCGGCGAAAACGCTCTGAGCTAAGGCGTGAATACGAAATACCAAGGTATTGAAGTGGTTGATGTCATACTTCCAAGAAAAGCTCGGAATATCATAAGTTATAGATGCCTGTACCCGAAACCGACACAGGTAGGTAGGTAGAGCATACCAAGGGGCGCGAGATAACTCTCTCTAAGGAACTCGGCAAAATTACCTCGTAACTTCGGAAAAAGAGGTACCCCTTTAGGGGGGTTGCAATACATTGACCCTGGCGACTGTTTACCAAAAACACAGGTCTCCGCTAATTCGTAAGAAAAAGTATGGGGGCTGACGCCTGCCCAGTGCCGGAAGGTTAAAGAAGTTGGTTAGTCTTCGGACGAAGCTAGCGACTGAAGCCCCGGTGAACGGCGGCCGTAACTATAACGGTCCTAAGGTAGCGAAATTCCTTGTCGGGTAAGTTCCGACCCGCACGAAAGGCGTAACGATCAGGGTACTGTCTCGGAGAGAGGCTCGGCGAAATAGACATGTCTGTGAAGATGCGGACTACCTGCACCTGGACAGAAAGACCCTATGAAGCTTTACTGTATCTTGGAATTGGGTTTGGTCTTTACTTGCGCAGGATAGGTGGGAGGCTTTGAAGATGATCTTGCGGGATCGTTGGAGCCACTGGTGAGATACCACTCTTGTAATGATAAAATCCTAACTTTGAACCGTTATCCGGTCAGAGAACAGTTTCAGGTGGGCAGTTTGACTGGGGCGGTCGCCTCCTAAAAGGTAACGGAGGCGTGCAAAGGTTCCCTCAGGCTGGTTGGACATCAGTCGTAGAGTGTAAAGGCATAAGGGAGCTTGACTGCGAGACCAACAAGTCGAGCAGAGACGAAAGTCGGCCTTAGTGATCCGACGGTTCCGAGTGGAAGGGCCGTCGCTCAACGGATAAAAGTTACTCTAGGGATAACAGGCTGATCTCCCCCAAGAGTTCACATCGACGGGGAGGTTTGGCACCTCGATGTCGGCTCATCGCATCCTGGGGCGGTAGTACGTCCCAAGGGTTGGGCTGTTCGCCCATGAAAGCGGTACGCGAGCTGGGTTCAGAACGTCGTGAGACAGTTCGGTCCATATCCGGTGCAGGCGTTAGAGTATTGCGAAGACTCCTCCTTAGTACGAGAGGACCGGGGGGAATGCACCGCTGGTGTACCAGTTATCGTGCCAACGGTAAACGCTGGGTAGCCAAGTGCAGTTTGGATAACTGCTGAAAGCATCTAAGTAGGAAGCCAGCTTCAAGATGAGTACTCTCACCGCTTTAAGCGGGTAAGATCACGGCAAGAACAGCCGTTTGATAGGCATCAAGTGTAAGTGCAGCAATGTATTCAGCTGAGATGTACTAATAGATCGAGGGCTTATTTAACTATGCTTTGCCTTTACAGTTTTGAAAGTTTTAGGTTTTGGTGTTTATGGCGTAATGGAACCACTCCGATCCATCTCGAACTCGGTAGTTAAACGTTACAGCGGCGATAATACTTAGGGAGTTGTCCCTTGGGAAGGTAGCACGGTGCCAAAACCACATTTATTTTTGTGTTGTTGTATAAAAAAAAGAACAGAAATTAGGAATGAACTACGCTATAGTAGAAGCAAGTGGACGTCAGTTTTGGTTAGAATCAGGTAGATTTTACGACTTTAATAGTTTAAACCTCAATCCAGGCGATAAAATCGCATTAACTAGAGTTTTGTTAGTTAATGAAAATGGTAATATCAGTGTTGGAAAACCATGCTTAGAAGATGCTAAAGTAGAAGCGACTATCTTAGGGCACATTAGAAGTAAAAAAGTAACTGTTTATAAAATGCGTCCAAAAAAGAAAACGAGAAAGAAGCAAGGGCACAGAGACAATCTAACTAGAGTTTTAGTTGATAAGATTACTATCAATGGAAAAACAATTTAAACTTAAAATTCAAAAATAAAGGAGAGAACTAAAAATGGCGCATAAGAAAGGTGCTGGAAGTACTAAAAATGGACGTGATTCTAATGCACAAAGATTAGGTGTTAAACGTTATGGAGGACAATTTGTTACAGCTGGAAACATATTAGTTAGACAAAATGGTACAGTGTTTAAGCCTGGTAACAATGTTGGTATAGGTAAAGATAATACTTTATATGCTCTTATAGAAGGTAAAGTTTGTTTTGAAAGAGCTGGTAAAAAGGATAAAAAGTTAAGTGTTTATCCAATGAATTAAGAAATAAATAAATAAATAGGAGTATTAGTTTGATATTAATCTGAATGACTAGTACTTCTATTTATGAATTATCAATATAATATTTTTTTTATTTCCCATTTCTGTAATGATAATAAAACTTTTTATTTATTAAATAATTACTCATTACTAAAACAAAGATTTCTAATTATCATATTTTTTTATTATTAAATGACTCTACTTCCGGTTCTCATGAAGATGAAAGCAAAATAGATAGATAACAGGTTACTTGTGAAAGTCTATGAAAAACAGAGAAGGATTCTCTAATAAATAGTGTTATTAAATTAACTACTATAAGAATGATCAAAATTCTTATAATATAGTTTTTTTTATGAATTATTAAAATCTGATATGTTTTATGAAAAGAAAATAACTATTAGTATTTATTTTTATAAGGAGATACAAAAAGAGTTAAAATTTCTTTACTAAAAGCTTGAGAAGCTTTTGAACGATATCTATTTGGATTAACAACGATAGAAAGCGTTCTTTTGATAGTAATATCTTCTATCTTTACCCACTGCAAAATACCTAATTCTAATTCTTTTGCAATAGCCGAAATAGAGACAAAAGCGGCGCCAAGCCCTGATTGTACAGCATTTTTAATAGCTTCTACTGAATTCAACTCCATCTCGATTTTAAAACGTGTACTATCTATTCCATTTTGCTTTAGTACTTGATCTATAACCTTACGTATTGTTGACTGTGTATCTAGTGCAATAAAACGAAGACGATACAAATCTTCTTTTTGGATATATTCTAATTTTGAAAACGGATGTAATTTAGGAAGAATTAACGCTAACTCATCTTCTGCATAAGGAGTTATTTGAAGCACATTGTCTAATTCTGGGGGTACTTTACCACCAATTATAGCGAGATTAACTTGTCCATTAGCAACACTCCAAGAAATTCTTCTTGTTGAATGAACTTGAAGCTGGACTGCTATTTGAGGATATTTTTGGCGAAATAAGCCTATTAATCTAGGCATTAGATAAGTACCTGTTGTTTGACTTGCACCGATAACCAATGTCCCACCATTTAGACAACGCAAATCTTCAATAGCTCTACAACTCTCATCGCAAAGAGATAATATTCTACTTCCATATCTCAATAGTACTTCTCCTTCTTCGGTAAATGATGCTTTCCTGTTTCCTCTATCAAAAATTGGTACACTGAGTTGTTTCTCTAAATTTTGAACTTGTAAACTTACTGCTGGCTGAGAGATATAGAGGCTTTCAGCGGCTTTTTTGAAACTCCCTTCAGAAGCGATTGCTTTCAGGATTCTCAACTGGTCTAAAGTGAAAGGAAGATCAGTCATTTATTGATAAAAGTTTTAATCATTTTTTTTATTTAATGTTAAGTTAGTTTACATATAAATTTGAATAATTGAATCTTAATGGAAAAGATCAATAATTTTCTAATTAAAGCAGTCGAAAGATAGTAATTTGTTTTTTCTAAATACATAATAAGAACTCATTAGCTATAATATTTAGGAAAGATTACAAGAGGAAATATGTCATGGACATGCGACTACTAATAGTTCTTTTCCCTTTATTGGCTGCACTATCTTGGGCAGGATTCAATATAGCTAGAATTGCTTTAAGACAACTTAGCCGTTTAGGATCGAGATAAAAATTAGGTCTGATTTTGCGTAAAAAGGATTAATATTCCTTTTTACGCTTCTATTTTATATTATTACGTTTAGATGTATAATATTAGATTATAAGAGAATGAAAAAATTAAGGTTAAGAATTAACTTTGTTAGCCGCTAAAGAATAAAAACAACTTTTAACGAATAAAAAAATATGGCAGTTCCTAAGAAACGCACTTCAAGCAGTAAAACTAAATCACGTCATGCTACATGGGTTAATAAGGCAATTATACAAAGAGAAAGAGCAATTTCTCTAGCAAAATCAGTACTAAGTGAGAATTCAGGTAGTTTTGTTTATTCAAATAATAAAAATAGTATCGAAGAAGAAGAATAATCAACAACCAATATAAAACCAAGGCAAAAAAAGGCCTTGAAAGGAAATCGGTTTAATAACAAATGTCCTCATTTGACACGAAGAAAGCTTAAAACAATGGGAGAAAAGCTAACTCTCATCTTAATAAAGTAAGATAATCTTTTTACCTAGTTTATTTTGGTAAAAAGATTAAAATTTATTTTATAAAACTCAATTTTTATCACATCCGCAAGAAAGATTCTTATGGTAAATCTTTAGGATGAAGGATTCTTCTGATAGGTAAATTAGCAATTAAAGCTGTCATTTTACTATCGGTTTTTATTGAAAATTCAAGACTATCAGTATCAAGCTCAACATATTTAGAAACTACTACTAATATTTCTTCCCTCATTTTTTCCAGTGTTGAGGCATTCAAAGTGGAACGGTCATGAGCAAGGACTAATTTGAGACGACGCTTTACATCATCACGACTACCTCGATTGCTGGTCAGCAAACGTTCAAAGAATTCTGTGATCATCAACATTTATGATATTTTTTTATTTAAGTTGTAAAAGATCCAAGAAAGAAACGACGAAGACGCTTCAATGGACCTTTTGAGTATAATTGCAGATCTAAAAATTCAACGTCTTGACCGTCTAGTCTACAAGCAGTATGTTCAAATGCAAGTCCCGGTAAAGATAGTTTATTTTCAAGAACCAATGGTTCACCTCTATTTGTTGACACAATTACACATTCATCTTCAGGAATTACACCTACAAGTGGAATCGCCAATATCTCCTTCACATCTGCAACTGACATCATGTCATTATCTTTGACCATTTGTGGTCTCAGTCTATTAATTAGAAGACTAATTCTTTTTATATTATTAGCTTCTAGAAGACCAATGACTCTATCGGCATCACGAACAGCAGCTATCTCAGGGGTTGTAACAACAATAGCTTCATCAGCGGGAGCTATTGCATTATGAAACCCTGATTCGATTCCGGCTGGACAATCAATTAGTATGTAGTCATATTGCTGGTTCATTAATGTTACCAAATACTGCATTTGATCTGAATCTATTGAATCCTTATTACGATTTTGAGCAGCAGGCAATAATACAAGTCCTGGCTGCCGTTTATCTCTTATTAATGCTTGTTCTAAACGACATTCGCCTGATAAAACTTCTAAAGCTGTATAGATCACTCTATTTTCAAGACCTAATAACAAATCTAAGTTTCTAAGACCTATATCTGCATCTATCAAAGCTACTTGATACCCTAATTGAGCTAAAGCCATGCCTAAATTAGCAGTCGCTGTTGTTTTTCCAACTCCTCCTTTACCAGAGGTTATTACAATAGTACGCGACATTTCGATTCATCCTGTATAGAATAAATATAAAATTAAGTAATTAATTACGCTTTGAAAAAAGCTATAGAGTATAAAATGATTCCTAATTCTTAGACTTTTTTTACTGCTCCTAATATTTCAGTGAAATGTTTTTCAAAATAATAAATAGCTCTATTAGTTTGGCCAGCAACATACAAATTATTTGTATCTTTAAAAGCCCAGATTTGAGAATAAGAAACATAACTAAGTAATGTACTGAACATAAGCATTAAGAAACCTATATACACGAACAAAGTACCAGGATCGGATTTTACCTGTAATCCAGTTGATGGAATAATACTTGTTAATCTTAAATTATGACCGTTTAGTACGAATTCTTTACCTACCTCTACTTCTGCAATAAGATTCTTCTCAGAATCATAGAGAGACAATTTTCCAGTTAAGTCTTGTAACACTAATAAAACATTATTTACTTGTAAAAGCGGTAATTGTGATAAATTAGAAATCCAAAATCTATTACTTGAAGAATTATCGACTAAAGTTAAAGGGATATCCACAACTGTACTATTATCAATTACAAAAGTAATATTTGCTATTCCCCAATCAGTTTGATAAAAAACAGTACCTTTGTAACGCAAAGGTTCATTTACATAGATTATTTTATTACTTAATTGGCTTACATTTGTATCTAAAATTGATAAATCTGAATAAAACTGATCAATAACTCCTTCTTCACTATAAGCTATCTTAAAATCTTTAACATACCCTTCTATGTTTTGCGGAACTTGACTAAAAGGTCCTGAATTAATAACATTTTGTAGATGAAACAAAGTATTAGTAGGAACTAATTCTTGGCTCATAAAACCTGATGCGCTACCTATAACTGAACCAAATAAAATCAAAATTATACTAGCGTGAACAATTACAGGGGATATACGACCAATTAAACCTTTGTAAGCATAAACAAATTTTCCTTCTTGGACTACATTATAATTGCTATTTTTAAGTTGAAATGTCAATTTTGCCAGACTTGCATCATCCACTTTCGTCTTAACGTTAAATTTACTCATTGACTGATAAGTATCATAAAAACGCCACAATCTTGAAAATTTTAAAGATGGTAATTGTCTTATCAATGTACATGAGAATAAACTCACCACGAAAAAAGCAATAATTACAATAAACCACCAAGCTGTATAGATATGATCTAAGCTCAGCAGGAGTATAAATTTTGCATTAATAAATCCAAATAATGGTTGAGTATTAGGATAATTAAGCTCATAAAAATCAGTATCTTTGCCTTGCTCTATAAATGTACCTATTGAACTAAATGAAGCTATCAATAAAAGGAGAACTATAGCAAACTGTAAATTCCCTAGACGATTAGCTACGAACCAAGCATTCCTATTAATCTTCTTTAACATATATAAACATAATACTATTTTATCTTTCTTCTACATTCTATAACATAAGAAGTATTTAGTTAAAGTGACGTTGTTAACTCCCCAGGTAGGACTTGAACCTACGACCAATCGATTAACAGTCGATCGCTCTACCACTGAGCTACTGAGGATTGAATGAATATACGTACTATGTAATAACTTCACTTTGATAAATACTATAACATAAAAATATAATCTTAGGATATAGTTTACATTTTTTACATAAAAAAAATAACCATAGGAAAAGTATATATAAAATATGTTTTTTTTTTATATTACTTTTGCTATGATTAAAGTATAGCAAAAAAAGCGGACGTGGCGGAATTGGTAGACGCGCTAGATTTAGGTTCTAGTAAGTTAACCTTGTGAGAGTTCGAGTCTCTCCGTCCGCATTTTCTTTTATATTAAGCTATACCACTGTTCCACTTTTGTAGTGTTAGTTTAATAGTTCCATCTTCTTGAACAGTTTCATTAACTGTATGGAACCCCTGATTAGAAGTTGATTCTAATATAGAGTTATAAGCATATCTTTGACTAACTCTATCTAAGAATAATTCTATAGACCAAGGTTGTTGCCAAAACTGAATGTCAGCTACAAGTTGATACTCAAAACCATTCCAACTAAAACCAATATCATAATTATTATCTTGTTTAATAACGATATTTGCAAATGTTGTTTGATCTTTATAACCTCGTACTTGGTTTAGCTCTGGCTCCCAGTAAATAGATAAGTCATTTAGAGACTTTTTTAGTAGATCAAGATCTTTTAAAGATGTCTGAATTTTACTAAAGTGTGACATATTTTTTTAGTTAGTCTATTAATTATAGTTGCTATTGCTGATCAATAAAAATAGTATACAAATATTCTATCACAACAAGTCTATTATGAAATATCAGAATTAGGAAGCTAACCTAATTTTCCCGGCATCAGCCCACTCTTGCAATTCATCAATCTTTTCGTGATTTAATTCTGCTAAAGGGATAGATTGTTCTATAGAAGCGGCTATATCTTCTGTTGTAAATTCTCTGTTTTCGCTGAAGGCTATATGCATGGCTTCAATTATGGATTCTTCAACTTCAGCTCCTGAAAAGTTTTTAGCTGATTTAGCTAAATATGATATGTCATAAGAATTCCAAGATTTAGGGCGCAGTCTACTTAAATGAACTTTAAAAATCAACTCTTTTTCATTATCATTTGGTAAACCTATAAAGAAAATTTCATCAAAACGTCCTTTACGTAAAATTTCTGGCGGCAGCTTATAAATGTTATTAGCAGTTGCCACCACAAAAACAGAAGATTGCTTTTCTGATAACCAAGTAATAAAAGTAGCTAATACTCTACTCGTTGTTCCACTATCTCCTTGATTATCAATCCCTGAAAACGCCTTATCTATTTCGTCAATCCATAGTACACAAGGAGAAACAGCTTCTGAAAGCTGAATCATTTGCCTCATACGAGACTCAGACTCACCAACTATGCCACCAAACAACTTTCCTATATCTAAACGTAATAAGGGTAAATTCCACTCATTTGCAATAGCTTTGGCTGTTAAAGATTTACCTGTACCTTGAACTCCTACTAAGAGTAATCCTCTTGGTGAAGGAAGACCATATTCTATAGCTTTCTTAGAAAGAGCACCTGATCTACGCTTTAACCAAAGTTTTAAATTGTTTAACCCTCCTATATCAGAAATTTTTTCTTTAGCTGGATAGAATTCCAATATTTGGGTTTTACTAATAATTTGTCTTTTTTCGGCAAAGATAAGCTCGAGACTCTCAATATTCACTTCTTTGTAAGTAGCTATAATCTTAGACAGTACACGCCTTATTCTTTCTAAAGATAAACCTTGACAAGAACTGACTAAACTATTCAAAGAGGCTTCAGGAATGTTATATCCTAAAGATTCTTGAACTCGTAATAATTCTTTCTTTATTTCAGATGGTTGAGGTAGCTGAAAATCTAAAACTGTAATTATATCTTTTAATGATTCAGGAATATTAACTTCATCGGCTATTATGATGATATTTTTAGTTTGATTTCGTAATACTTTAGTTAGATTTTTAAGCTTACGTGCAACAGAGATATCAGTCAAAAATAAGTGAAAATCCTTAAGTAAAAATACAGCAGGATTTGTAGGAGTTAAACGTTCAATTAATTCTAATGCCTGCAGTGGATTTCTGGAAGCAAATCCATTATCATTAGGATTTCCAACATAACCATCAACAAAATCCCAGGCATAAATGCCTCTGTTACTATATAACTGTACACAAGAACGAATGACATACTCGACTCTTTCTTCTTCGCTAGTAGGAATGTAAAGTATAGGGTATCTTGCTTTTAACAATAACTTAAATTCTTTAATAAAACTCATCTATTTTAGTAATTAGGAAAAATATATAAATGAAATCTTGATAGGTCTGTATGCTTTCTTATATTGTTTAACGATATAAAAAAACATACAGTGATATTCATAATCTTTTAAATTGTAGTTAAATGCTTGCGCCCTCTTTTTCTACGGGCTTTTATAACAGCTCTTCCGGCGGCTGTTTTGATTCGTGCTCTGAATCCAGAAACTCTCGCCTTCTTTAAATTAGTTCCCCTTAATGTTCTTTTCGTCATATAAAAATTGCGTTTGTTATGTTGTTAGATATATCATGTTTTATAATCAAAACATTGTCAAATTAATTGATAAGTTTTAGTTTTAAACTTTTAGTATAGGTTGAGAACGGAAGATTAAATAAGTAACAGAATGTCTAATATTAGTTACCATTGAAGTAAAAAGAATATAAGCTTCATTTTTATATTCAATTAATGGATCTTTTTGTCCATAACCTCGCCATGCAATAGTCTCTCTGAGTGCATTCATACTTTGTAGATGCTCTTTCCAAGCAGAATCAATTTTCTGCAATAAGAAAGATCTTTCTAACTCTCTCATCAGACCATCTTCGATTAACTCAATTTGGCTTTCTTTTAAATCATATGCAATACGTACTTGTTTAGACAAGAAGTTTTCTGCTTCTAAAGGAGATAAACTTAAAAAATAATCTAAATCTAAAGAATAAGGTAACCCTAATAAATCTTCAATTTTCTTCAGTTGCTGAGCATAATAATCGCGACGATTTATATTCTGATTGCTGCTCGGTTGTGCAATATCAAATATAGTTGTTTCAGCATATTGGATTACCCAATCTCTAAGATTAATAGACTCTAATACTCTTCTGCGTTCCGAATAAATAGCTTGACGCTGGTAATTCAAAACTTCATCATAATCGAATAATTGTTTACGAGCATCATAATAGTAAGCTTCTACTTTTTTCTGCGCCGATTCAAGGCTATTATTTAAAAGCTGAGATTCAATTGGAACATCGTCTTCTACACGAAGAGCATCCATTAAATTACTAATTCTATCACCACCAAAAATTCTCAATAGATTATCTTCTAAACTAAGAAAAAAACGTGACGAACCAGGGTCTCCTTGTCTACCAGACCTACCTCTTAATTGATTATCAACTCTTCTAGATTCATGTCTTTCAGTACCTATAACATGTAGTCCACCTATCGAAACAACATTTTGTCTTTCTAGCTCAATTAATTGGTCATATTTTTCAACTAAGACTTGATATGCAGCTCTAAGCGTTATTACTAATCTATCTTCTGTGAAACTTTTTTCACAAGCTATAGCAAGTTTATATTCTAATTCTTTGTCTGTAATACGAGAAGAATCTATTTTTTCATATAAAAAAGTGAATAATTTTTTCAACTGTTGATCTTTACTCAGATCATTTTGTGAAGCCCCTTTTATTAAAAGAGAAGTGATTGTATTACGAGCAATATAACTTGCGTTACCACCTAATAATATGTCAGTTCCCCTACCGGCCATATTTGTTGCAATAGTTACAGCTCCCTTACGACCAGCCTGTGCTATAATTTCTGCTTCTCTTTTTAAATTTTCGGGTTTTGCATTCAATAAATTATGGGGAATACCATACTCTTTTAATAATGAGGATAAAAGTTCTGACTTTTCAACACTTGTAGTACCAATTAATACAGGACGGCCTAAAGTGTGCATATCAAGACATTCATCAGCTACAGATCTCCATTTAGCATATTGATTTTTATATATTAAATCAGGCAAATCTTTTCTGCTCATAGGACGATGTGTTGGTACAGTGATTACTTCCAAAGAGTAAATTTTATCTAATTCAGCTTCTTCTGTTTTCGCTGTCCCTGTCATTCCTGAAAGTTTTGGATAAAGAAGGAAAAAATTCTGATATGTTATTGAAGCTAAAGTCTGTGTTTCGCTTTGTATAGGAACATATTCTTTAGCTTCAATAGATTGATGTAAACCATCGCTCCATCTTCTTCCTTCCATTATTCTGCCAGTAAATTCATCAACAATAATAATTTCTTGATCTTTTACAATATAATGCACATCTTTTATGAAAAGTTCTTTCGCTTTTATAGCATTTAAAAGATAAGGTGCCCATGGATTCGTAGGGTCATAGAGATCTTGACCATTTAAGATTTGCTCAGACTTAATAATTCCATTATCAGTTAAGAGAACATTTCTTGCTTTTTCATCCACATCGTAATCGATATTTCTTTCTAATAACTGACTTATCTCATTTGCACGATTGTACTTATCCTCACGTGAGTCAACAGCACCAGAAATTATAAGAGGAGTCCGAGCTTCATCTATAAGAATAGAGTCAACTTCATCTAAAATACAAAAATTGAAAGGACGTTGAACAATATCTTGTAACATAATAGCCATATTATCACGTAGATAATCAAAGCCCAATTCACTATTAGTTGTGTAAGTAATATCTTTTGAATAATTATCTTTTCTTTGTTGTTGTGTCATTCCTTCTTGCACTAGACCTACACTTAAGCCTAAAAATTTTGGAACTTGACCAACCCATTCAGAATCTCTCTTAGCTAAATAATCATTCACAGTAACAACATGCACTCCTAAACCTGATAGAGAATTAAGATAAGCAGGTAAAATCGCAACTAAAGTTTTACCTTCTCCTGTTTTCATTTCTGCAATCTTTCCTTCATGAAGTATCATACCTCCTATTAGTTGAACATCAAAATGCCTCAGTCCTAATACACGAAAAGAAGCTTCTCTAACAAGTGCAAAGGCTTCAGGTAAAATTGCTTTGAAATCAGAAGATTTATTAATTTTTTTCGTAAGATCTATTGTTTTATCTTGCAAATCTTTATCGCTTAGGCCTTTAATATCTGTACCTAGCGCATTAATTTGATTAACAAGTCCTGTATAACGCGTAACTTTTTTTTCATTGGGATCACCAAATAAAACTTGTAGCATGTTTAAAAATATTGGGAAAGTTCTTTTTTCTTAATTCATTAAAGGGTAGACTCAATTGGCTAAAATTAATTAATCACCTACAATATCAAGCTGACTAATCTCATCAGCCATCTCCAAAATTGCTTTGCTAATTGGTTTAATTCTTAAATCTTCTACTAAATCTATGTCTTGATAACGTCTTCTTTTAGCTCTATTAGCAATTTGTATAGTCATTTTATATCTATTAGAGGCTGCATCTAATAATTCTTCCGTTTTATACAATATCTCATTAGGATTATTATCTCTGTAATTCTTTTTCATAATTAATCAATATATTTTTTACTTAATAGAATAAATCTAGTACTTTGTCATATACAGAATAGTGTACCGTTCTTCATAAAATCTTGATATCTTATTCGATATTTAACAAACATATTTTTTATTGTATGATAATAGAGACTAGAACTAAATCAATAATAAATATTAACTATAAAATAAAGATCTTATGTCTCACAGTGTAAAAGTATATGATACATGCATCGGTTGTACACAATGTGTAAGAGCGTGTCCTTGTGACGTACTAGAAATGGTTGCATGGGACGGATGTAAAGCAGGACAAATAGCATCAGCTCCTAGAACAGAAGATTGCATTGGGTGTAAGCGTTGTGAAACAGCTTGTCCTACTGATTTCTTATCGGTTCGTGTATACTTAGGTGGTGAAACTACTAGAAGCATGGGACTTGCTTACTAAAAGATTAAAAAGTAGTCCCCTAAACAACAATCTTACTTAAAGATTATTGTTTAGGGGATTTCTTTGTTTAAATTTACGCTAAAGCACCTATGTAGCCAAGTCCTAATATAGCACCAGCACCTATAATATGACCTAGACTAGTTGTTGCTATAAATTCTGGTAAATTCAGACCAAGCGCAGAAACAGGCCCAGGTAATGCAGGTCCTTGTCCTTTTGCTTGTATAATGTAACGACCAGCAAAGATACAAAGAACATTACATAAAATCATCACTGCCGCAGTCTTTGCAGACCACTCGGCTGTTTGTGGAACAACGGAAATTAAAAAATCAGCATTCATATGTTTTAAACTTTATTGTTTATTAAGCAACTATTAAATACATTGTAGAATAAATTAATTAATCCAGCAACAAAGAGATAGCATAACTTTACTCAAATTAAGCTATCCAGCCATAACTATGTAAACCTTTTCCTAAGAAATTCACACCTAGATAGCAAATCCATACCACTACAAAACCAATAGAAGCTAAAATAGCTGGTCGTTTTCCTTGCCAAGATTTTGTTATCCTTGCATGTAAGTATGCAGCAAAAACAAACCAGGTGATCAGAGCCCACGTTTCCTTAGGATCCCAACTCCAATAAGCTCCCCAAGCTTCATTCGCCCAAACAGCGCCTGCAATGATTCCTGTTGTTAATAGCGGAAAACCAAGGCCAATAATTCTATAACTAAGATTATCAAGTGTTTCCAATAGGCTTAAACTGTCAGAGCTGCCAAGTTTTGTCTTGTTAGGAATTGTCCCTTCTAAAACAGCCATACTCATATTTCTTGTGTCTACTTGTTGTAGATTAGTTCCTCCTAACGAACTACCTTGTAAAGATACATTTTTCCCAAGTGTTAAAACAAGAAAAAGTATTGATAAAAGAGACCCTGTTATCAGTGTTGAATAACTTAACATCATAATACTAACATGCATCATTAACCAATTTGATTTCAACGCAGGTACTAACGGAGCAGCTTTTTGCATACCTTCCGGAAGAGAAAGAGTTGCAAAGCCTATTACGAATAATGATAAAGGACTCGTCACAGCACCTATTAACGATATAGAAATATTTCTTTCTATAATCACAGTGATAGCAGTTATTCCCCAAGTAAAAAATAATAATGACTCATATAGATTACTTAATGGAAAATACCCATTTTCTAGCCATCTTGAACCTAAATTAGTAAAGATAGCTAAGTTAGCTATACACACTGATATAAAACCCACTTTAGCTCCTGATTTTAGACTAGTAAAAGAAACACTAGTCCAATAAGCAAGCATTCCAATAAATAAAGATAAAAAAGTTAAGTTATCTAAGTAGTTCTGAATATTAATTGAAAGCATCATGACAAAATAAAATTTGAAAATTTATAAATTTAAAATAGTCCTTTAAGAAAAATTAAAACAATTTGAAGCTAAAAAAAATTTTTACTAATTGATTATAGTCAAGAAAGAAGAAAAAATCATAATTATTACAAAAATTGAGATTACTCTTATAAATATAAGAGTAATCTCAATTTTTTATCTAATTATAGAAAATTAGCTAAGAGCAGATGAAACCTTGTCGAAGTAACCAGCAACTTCACTTGCTAGACCAGAACAATCACCTTGAGGTGTAGATAACTTCTTAGATGAAGCAGTGTTGTTAACGAAAGCAACTGAACAAGCCTTCATGATGCTTACAGCTCTTGCGTTACCAGAAGCTGGAACACCTAGAGATGAGTAAGTCTCCTTAAGACCGTTAAGACAACGATCTTCAAGAACTGAAGAATCTCCAGAAAGAAGAGCGTAAGAAACGTAACGTAGGATGATCTCACCGTCACGTAGACATGCAGCCATACGACGGTTAGTGTAACAGTTACCACTTGGAGAGATTAAAGAAGGGTTCTCACAGATCATACCTGAAACAGCGTCAGATACGATACAACTAGCGTTAGAAACGATAGAGTTAACAGCGTCTAAACGCTTGTTACCTTCAGAAATGAACTTCTTAAGTGCTTGTAGATCTGCACCAGCAACGTAAGCTGCTTTTGAATCTGCGTTAGTTACTACTCTTGAAAATGCATCTAGCATAATTTTTCTCCAATTTTATAATGATTTAAACTGTATCGACTGTTAAATTGTTTAATCAGTTGAAACTTGATATTTTCTATATCGATAAATACTATAGAAGAAAAAGAGGTATCAAGCATAGGAAAAGAAACAATCTGTAACATTTAGATAATTATATTTTTTTATTTTTATGAAAATAACCTAATATATATTTTGAAAAAAAGCTTATTAATAAATATATTTTTTTTAATACAGTAAAATAAACTATTTGCGGCTCTTATCTTAATTAATTCTAATAACGAATAATCATGTCCTAATAATTCGGACATTGATAAAAATTAAAAATAATAAAAAAAATCTTAAGCTAAAAAAAGACCTTACACAAGGTAAGGTCTTTTATCTCACTGAGTTAAATTAATAACTTCAGATTAACCGTTAACAGCTGGAGCTGTTAGAGCAACTGGTAGAGACTCACCAGCAGCTAGGTCTAGAGGGAAGTTGTGAGCGTTACGCTCGTGCATTACTTCCATACCTAGGTTAGCACGGTTAAGGATGTCAGCCCATGTGTTGATTACACGACCTTGACTATCAACAACTGATTGGTTGAAGTTGAAACCGTTTAGGTTGAATGCCATTGTCATTACACCTAAAGCTGTGAACCAGATACCTACAACTGGCCATAGACCTAAGAAGAAGTGAAGAGCACGTGAGTTGTTGAAACTCGCGTATTGGAAAATTAGACGACCAAAGTAACCGTGTGCAGCTACGATGTTGTAAGTCTCTTCTTCTTGACCGAACTTGTAACCGTAGTTAGCTGACTCGTTCTCAGTAGTTTCACGGATTAAACTAGATGTAACTAGTGAACCGTGCATAGCAGAGAATAGAGAACCACCGAATACACCAGCAACACCTAGTTGGTGGAATGGGTGCATAAGGATGTTGTGCTCAGCTTGGAATACAAGCATGAAGTTGAATGTACCAGAAATACCTAGAGGCATACCATCAGAGAAGCTACCTTGTCCGATAGGGTAAACTAGGAACACAGCAGAAGCTGCAGCTACAGGAGCTGTGAAAGCAACAGAAATCCAAGGACGCATACCTAGACGGTAAGAGAATTCCCACTCACGACCGATCCAACCACAAACACCTAGAAGGAAGTGGTCAACGATTAGTTGGTAAGGACCACCGTTGTATAGCCACTCGTCAAGAGAAGCTGCTTCCCAAATTGGGTAGAAGTGGATACCGATTGATGCAGATGAAGGAATTACTGCGCCAGAGATGATGTTGTTTCCGTATAGTAGAGAACCAGCAACTGGCTCACGGATACCATCGATGTCAACTGGAGGTGCAGCGATGAAAGCAATGATGTATACAGTTGTAGCTGTAAGTAGTGTAGGAATCATTAATACACCAAACCAACCGATGTATAAACGGTTGTCAGTGCTAGTGATCCATGAGCAGAAACGTTCCCATAAACTTGCGCTTGCGCGTCTTTCTAAAGTAGCAGTCATTTTTCGATTTTTTGTAAAGGTTATAGTAATTTACTTCCCAAGTATCTATTGTACTTGTTAGATATATTATCAAATAAAAAAATACTATTTTCAAATAAAAATGTATTAGACTTATTAAAAGCGGAACTAAAAGAAACACCGATAGGTTATTGTATATCTAAAAATGTTTATAAAATAAAAAAAACTCTAGTGTTGTTCATGTACTTTTAGTAGATGTATAATGTTATCTATGTCTTTCATAGAAGATACGAAAAAAGATAAACTAAAACAATATGAACGTAACAAAAGAGAGCAATTCTTACGAAACTATCTGTATCATTAAACCTGATTTAAATGAAGATAATCTAGCAAAAGTTATCGAAAAATATCAATTACTACTTGCTGAAAAAGGAGCAAAAGATATTGTAACTCAAAATCGTGGTAGAAGACACTTGAAGTACACGATGAAAAAGTTCAAAGATGGTATTTATGTTCAAATAAATTATGAAGGTAATGGTGAAGTTATCGCTACCTTAGAAAAAAATATGAAAATAGATGAAAACTTACTACGCTTTATGACCGTAAAAAGTCATGTAAAAGAGAAAGCAGAGATATCTATTTAAATTGTCTGTAAAAAGATAGAAGGATATGAAAACATAATAGTTTCATATCCTTCTATCTTTTTACAGACAATCTAAATATAGTATAAAAATAAATATGGTTTTGGCACCGTGCTACCTTCCCAAGGGACAACTCCCTAAGTATTATCGCCGCTGTAACGTTTAACTACCGAGTTCGAGATGGATCGGAGTGGTTCCATTACGCCATAAACACCAAAACCTAAAACTTTCAAAACTGTAAAGGCAAAGCATAGTTAAATAAGCCCTCGATCTATTAGTACATCTCAGCTGAATACATTGCTGCACTTACACTTGATGCCTATCAAACGGCTGTTCTTGCCGTGATCTTACCCGCTTAAAGCGGTGAGAGTACTCATCTTGAAGCTGGCTTCCTACTTAGATGCTTTCAGCAGTTATCCAAACTGCACTTGGCTACCCAGCGTTTACCGTTGGCACGATAACTGGTACACCAGCGGTGCATTCCCCCCGGTCCTCTCGTACTAAGGAGGAGTCTTCGCAATACTCTAACGCCTGCACCGGATATGGACCGAACTGTCTCACGACGTTCTGAACCCAGCTCGCGTACCGCTTTCATGGGCGAACAGCCCAACCCTTGGGACGTACTACCGCCCCAGGATGCGATGAGCCGACATCGAGGTGCCAAACCTCCCCGTCGATGTGAACTCTTGGGGGAGATCAGCCTGTTATCCCTAGAGTAACTTTTATCCGTTGAGCGACGGCCCTTCCACTCGGAACCGTCGGATCACTAAGGCCGACTTTCGTCTCTGCTCGACTTGTTGGTCTCGCAGTCAAGCTCCCTTATGCCTTTACACTCTACGACTGATGTCCAACCAGCCTGAGGGAACCTTTGCACGCCTCCGTTACCTTTTAGGAGGCGACCGCCCCAGTCAAACTGCCCACCTGAAACTGTTCTCTGACCGGATAACGGTTCAAAGTTAGGATTTTATCATTACAAGAGTGGTATCTCACCAGTGGCTCCAACGATCCCGCAAGATCATCTTCAAAGCCTCCCACCTATCCTGCGCAAGTAAAGACCAAACCCAATTCCAAGATACAGTAAAGCTTCATAGGGTCTTTCTGTCCAGGTGCAGGTAGTCCGCATCTTCACAGACATGTCTATTTCGCCGAGCCTCTCTCCGAGACAGTACCCTGATCGTTACGCCTTTCGTGCGGGTCGGAACTTACCCGACAAGGAATTTCGCTACCTTAGGACCGTTATAGTTACGGCCGCCGTTCACCGGGGCTTCAGTCGCTAGCTTCGTCCGAAGACTAACCAACTTCTTTAACCTTCCGGCACTGGGCAGGCGTCAGCCCCCATACTTTTTCTTACGAATTAGCGGAGACCTGTGTTTTTGGTAAACAGTCGCCAGGGTCAATGTATTGCAACCCCCCTAAAGGGGTACCTCTTTTTCCGAAGTTACGAGGTAATTTTGCCGAGTTCCTTAGAGAGAGTTATCTCGCGCCCCTTGGTATGCTCTACCTACCTACCTGTGTCGGTTTCGGGTACAGGCATCTATAACTTATGATATTCCGAGCTTTTCTTGGAAGTATGACATCAACCACTTCAATACCTTGGTATTTCGTATTCACGCCTTAGCTCAGAGCGTTTTCGCCGCTCTTCAACACCTTTAACGCTTAAACCGGTAACCAACATCCGGCTGGTCTAGCCTTCTCCGTCCCTCGATATCAGCAATAGATGGTACGGGAATATTAACCCGTTGTCCATTAGCTACGCCTTTCGGCCTCGCCTTAGGTCCTGACTCACCCTCCGCGGACGAGCCTTCCGGAGGAAACCTTAGGTTTTCGGGGCATTGGATTCTCACCAATGTTTTCGCTACTCAAGCCGACATTCTCACTTCCACTTCGTCCACATCCGCTTACGCTAATGCTTCAATCTATTGTGGAACGCTCCCCTACCGATCTAAAAGATCCCACAGCTTCGGCAGATTACTTAGCCCCGTTCATTTTCGGCGCAGGTGCGCTTGATCAGTGAGCTATTACGCACTCTTTAAAGGATAGCTGCTTCTAGGCGAACCTCCTGATTGTCTCAGCATTCCCACATCCTTTATCACTTAGTAATCATTTAGGGGCCTTAGCTGGTGGTCTGGGCTGTTTCCCTCTTGACAATGGAGCTTATCCCCCACAGTCTTACTGGTTAGTTACACACTTAGTATTCAGAGTTTGCATCGATTTGGTACCGCGTTAGCAGCCCGCACCGAAACAGTGCTTTACCCCTAAGCTATAGCACTAACCGCTGCGCCTAAACGCATTTCGGGGAGAACCAGCTAGCTCCGGATTCGATTGGCATTTCACCCCTAACCACAACTCATCCGCTGATTTTTCAACATCAGTCGGTTCGTGCCTCCACTTAGTGTTACCTAAGCTTCACACTGGCCATGGTTAGATCATCCGGGTTCGGGTCTGTAAGCAGTGACCGTCGCCCTATTCAGGCTCGCTTTCACTGTGGCTCCAGTATTTTCTACCTTAACCTGCCACTACCTACAAGTCGCCGGCTCATTCTTCAACAGGTACGAGGTCAGACGTTTAGTCGTCCTCCCACTGCTTGTAAGCTTAAGCTTTCATGTTCTATTTCACTCCCCTTCCGGGGTTCTTTTCACCTTTCCCTCACGGTACTGTTTCACTATCGGTCATTCAGGAATATTTAGCCTTACGAGGTGGTCCTCGCAGATTCACACGGGGTTTCACGTGTCCCATGCTACTCGGGATACAACACTAGTTTTCAAAGTTTTCGACTACAGGATTTTCACCTTCTATGATGTC
>Ga0209534_10001573_pt1 | contig 23758 bp, 15 predicted proteins | sample COG_07_FD_184751 | JGI IMG/M metagenome (GOLD analysis project Ga0209534, IMG submission 184751) | Pelagic Microbial community sample from North Sea - COGITO 998_met_07 (SPAdes) (version 2) | ecosystem: Environmental > Aquatic > Marine > Neritic zone/Coastal water | place: Helgoland, sampling...
ATCCCGGCGGCGGCGGCGGTATTTGCGGCACTAACGAAAGCGACTCTCTTTCATTTACAGGTGGCGGGGGTCGTGGTGCTAATGGCCTAGTGCGTATTATTTGGCCCGGAGACACTCGCACCTTCCCATCCACTGATGTTGGCACACCGTAAGGAGAAAATAGATGCTAGTTAAACTTGAAAACAATGTGCCAACAGAGTGGCCCGTAACACATAGTCGTATAAAACACGAGAACAAAAACGTCAGCTTCCCTAGAGATATGACCAAGATTGACGTTGCTGCATATGGCTTTGCGCCATTTCAGTATGCAGATGAGCCGGACTTTGACTCAGAGTATCAGAACTGCACAGAGGTTACCCCTACACTAAGCGGAAACACCTATGTGCAAACATGGCAGGTTACTGAGAAGTACACCGCAGAAGAGCGGGCCGCCTACGACGCAAAGAAAGAAGCGGATCGTATCGACGCCCTGCCTGCCGTGCACCGTTCTATGCGAGACGCACTACTGTCAGAAACAGATTGGTGGGCGTCAACTGACCTAACCATGACGGCAGAGCAAACAGCGTATCGTCAAGCACTGCGTGACATCACAAGCCACGCTAACTGGCCCCACTTGGAAGAGGCTGACTGGCCCACTAAACCGTAAGGATGCTCAATGCCGTTAACCAAACTTCAGTTCCAGCCCGGTATCAACAGAGAATCCACCTCGTATAGCAACGAGGGTGGTTGGTACGATATGGACAAAGTGCGGTTTCGCATGGGTTATCCCGAGAAGATTGGTGGATGGACAAAGCTGGGTATCAAGTCTTTTCTTGGTTCGTGTCGGGCCTTGCATCCGTGGAGAACGATTGCTTTAAATAATTATCTAGGCGTTGGCACGAGCGACAAGTACTACATCGAAGAGGGTCAGGGCTATTACGACATCACTCCTATCAGAGAAACGACCTCTGCGGGGGATGTAACTTTTGCTGCATCGGATGGATCATCTACAATTACTGTGACCGATACAAACCACGGTGCGGTGATAGGAGATTTTGTCACCTTTAGCGGCGCGGTGTCTTTGGGTGGGTTAGTCACGGCGGATGTCTTAAACCAAGAGTATAAGATTAACTCTATCGTGGATGACAACAACTACACAATAACTGCCAGAGAAGTAAACAGCGTTGCCATTATCACTGTTGACGGTGAGTATACTCCCGTTGCCGTAACGGCAAACACTTCTGATTCGGGGAATGGTGGCTCCTCTGTCGTGGGCGCGTATCAGATTAACACGGGCCTCGATACTTCTGTGTTTGGCAATGGCTGGGGTGCTGGAACTTGGTCGCGTGGTGCTTGGAACTCTGCTGCGGTTATTGATACTTTAACAGATACATTGCGCCTATGGTCACACGATAACTTCGGGGAAGACCTAATAATAAACGTGTATAATGGGGGTATTTATTATTGGGACGCATCAGTAGTATCTCCATTAACTTCAAGAGCCGTTCCATTAAGCTCTCTTGCCGGGGCCAGCAACGCTCCAACAGTTGCCGCTAAGGTTATTGTCTCTGATGTTGACAGGCACGTTATTGCTTTTGGTGCGAACTCTCTAGGCAGTGCAACACAAGACCCCTTGTTAATAAGGTTCTCCGATCAGGAAAACGCCGCAGACTGGACTCCAACAACAACCAATACTGCGGGAGACTTGCTTATCGGCTCTGGGTCAAGAATTGTTACGGCACTTGAGACCCGTCAGCAAATATTAGTATTCACGGACGCATCTCTGCATGTAATGCAGTACTTAGGACCACCGTTTACATTTGGGATCAACATGATCTCAGAGAACGTGACAATCGCAAGCCCCAACTCTGCGATAGCAATCGAAGATAACGTCTTTTGGATGGGTAGTAACGAGTTCTATACTTATGGCGGCGCAGTTCAAAAGTTACCCTGCACCGTGCGTGATTACGTCTTTAGTGACTTTAATCAGAACCAATCTGAAAAAGTATTTGCCGCATCTAATACGTCATTCTCTGAAGTCTGGTGGTATTACCCCTCTGCCGATAGTGCTAATGTAGACCGCTATGTTGTTTATAACTACCAACAGAACATATGGTACTATGGCACCTTAACTCGTAGCGCGTGGATTGACCGTGGTCTTGAACAAAACCCTATTGCGGCAGGGTTGGATGGATATCTATATACGCATGAGAATGGGTTTGATGATGGGAGCCAAAACCCCGCAGCCGCAATATCTGCATATATTGAGTCTAGTCAGTTTGATATTGGGGACGGCAACAACTTCTCGTTTGTAAGCCGAATCATTCCAGACGTTACGTTTCGGGACTCAACTGTGAGTTCTCCGTCTGTTACGTTTACGATGAAGGCAAGGAACTTTCCCGGCGGTAATTATCTACAGGAAGATGATAGCATAATAACAAAGACAGCTACTGTTCCAGTAGAGCAGTTTACAAATCAGGCAAACATAAGATTGCGCGGACGATCAATGGCTTTGCGTGTAGACTCCAATGAAACAGGTATGACTTGGCGTCTTGGCTCTCCTCGCATGGATGTTAGACAGGACGGGCGTAGGTAATGTCCCGTATCAATGCCGTACCATACTTCCCCAACGCTCCAAAGGAGTACAGCCAGCAGTACATCGCGGAGATTGTTCGCTCTTTCTCAGTGTATGTGCAGCAGATACAGAACCCCGGCGAAGGCCGTAACACATTTGGCGTATTCACTAATCTACAGACAGACGATTCAGGTCTGGAACTAGGGGGTATATTTAACCACGGTGGCTATGTTATGGTTACACAACTTAACACGCCACATCTTCGAGGCTCGGCAGGTGTCGGTCAGGTCGGTACAGTCGCAATTACTACTACATAGGTGCTTTATGAGTGATACAGTTATTACAATGTCAGACGGCTCAAAGTGGAGACCGTCTACATCCGAAGATAAATTGCAGTGCCACAACTGCGACAACGTGGTAGACACGCCCGAAGAAGTGGCCTCGTATCCAGACGGGAATTGCCCAGATTGCGGTGAGTCATGGACAGATGAAACTAAGCGGCATACTAAGATCACCGTAACAATGCCGCAATCCGCAGACGGTGGAGTTATGTAAAAGTTAGGTGCGAACAATCTCTGGAAACCGTAAAAGTTTTTTGTTAAGGTGAACAAAAGTTAAGGTAGTCTGACATGCAGTATAACAGTTTAAAGCAAATGCCGTCTGGCGGATTGGCCTCTTTTCTAGAGTCCAACATGGACGAAATAGGCGACAATGTACTAGCGTTTGGCTCTCCGAGCGGCATTAACTCTATGACGGACATTGGCAACCGGATGGCTGAAATGGGCCGAAACGGTGATAATGAGCTTGTTCACATGAAAACGGGAGAGGTTGCGGTTTCTCCTGAATTGCTGGAAGAAAATCCACGCTTGGCTAGCGAGCTAGCAAGCGCGTTTCAGCGTTCAAACGTGGACATGGATCGTTATACGGTAGGTTCAGCTGCAAACTCTATTAACCCGATAACTGGGCAGCGCGAGTTTTTTCTTAAAAAGCTTGTAAAAGGAGTTAAAAAACTCTTCAAAGCAGTTGCTCCTATTATTATTCCTATGGCGATTAACTTCTTTGCTCCGGGTTTGGGCACGGTTGCAAGTGGCGCTTTGGGCGCGGGCATCGGCACTTTGGTACAGGGCGGTAGTTTTAAAGACGCATTTAAGTCTGCGGTTTTGGGCGGGTTTGCTGGCGGCATTTCGGCGGCGGCGAATGTTGGTGGGCCTGCGGGCGCTACTACCAAAATGGGCCGGGCTTTTGGTACGATGAGCGGAGAGTTTGAGGGCAGCGTTTTTAATCCTACTTCAAGTCTTACTGCCGTATCCAGTCAAGCTCCCGTGTCCGTAAACCCCTCAAATACTCCCGTTACGGACAAATTAACTCCTCCTGAAAACACAGGCTTTGTTGATTCCGCAAAAAGCTTTTACAACGAGACCCTGTCTCCTAGCAGGAACATGCCGACCAATGCGGAGCTTTTTGCGGAGGTCTCTGAACTTCAAACCGCGGCGGCGGCTGAAGGTGTAACATTAAGTCAAAAACAAGCTCTAGATATGGCGACAAAAAACTTAACTCCCGGCCTAATCTCGCAGTACGCTCCTTTAGCTGCGGTAGGTACTGCGGCAATGGGAGCTTTTGGGGGCTTTGAAACTCCGGAAGCGGACTTATCCTCTCCTTATGGATATACAAGCCGCGAAGAGTTTGAGCGTGATCCAAACAAATACAGCATTTATTCGGGCATTAACTTCCAAAGGCCTCTTGTAGGCCGTCCTGATATCAACCGCAATCCTTTTGTGTTTCAAAATTACCTGAACGAGCCCGTTCAACAGGCCGCGATGGGCGGTGAGATGTTCCCTCGCAAAAACGGCTATATAGGGGGTCCCGGAACGGAAACTTCGGACGACATTCCTGCTATGTTGTCAGACGGGGAGTTTGTAATGACGGCCAAGGCGGTTAGAGGACTCGGAAACGGAAGCCGAAAACAAGGGGTTCGTAAAATGTACGATATGATGCGAGCGTTTGAAGGGGGAGTGGTAGCATAATGGCTCAAATTCAAACACAGTACAACAATCCCGACATTGAGGCTTACCGCCTTGGTCTTTTGTCTGACACGCAAGGTTTAATTAGAAACCAACAGCTTGGCCGACAGGTCCAAGGTTTGCGCGGTCAAGTTAACCCTGATACGGGTGTTTCTTACACGGATGCAGAAATAGCGCAGCTTTTAAGCACTCCGGGATCGGGAACAGAGGGAGAAGAAGGCTACGTTGCCCCTACTAATTACGACCCCGCATACATTTCTTCTATTAGCCAAGACGCTGTTTTCCAACCCCCGGCTTTTCAAGTTGCGGGTTTAAATGTTAATCAAGCCGACGCTATTGACATGGCCTCTCGGGGCGTGGGCTCTTATAAGCCTTACATTCAAGCTGGAACTTCCACCTTGGGTCAGGGGATTGGTACGGTTGGATCGGGCATTAGCGCCGCTCAATCTGGTACAAACTATGCCTTAAGCGGTTTGCAAGATGCGTCCAGTTTGGGTCAGACCGTAGCGGATCGCGCTATTGCGGGCGGTGCTAATGTCTTAGGCAATCAACGCGCGGGTTTGGCTCAATCTGAAGGCATGATGGGTCAAGCCGTGGCGGGCGGTCAGGCAGGCTTGGGTACAGCCACATCTAATGCTCGTGGTTTAAACGCCCCCCTACAAGGTAGCCTTGCAAGCTCTACTCAAGGGGGTTTGACCGCTGCTCAACAAGGTCAGCTAGGCGCGGATCAAGCGGCTTTTTTGGCTCGACAATCCACCGCCGCCGCTCAGAACCAGCTAACAGACGCAGCTAATTTTGGTTTGGGGACGGCGAAATCGGGTATAGCGCAGCTTGCGGGGGCGTCTGCGGAGTTCGACCCTAGCGGAATAGGCGCTTACAACAACCCGTATCAAGACGCGGTTGTAGCAGCTACTTTAGCAGATTTGGAGCGCGTAGCTGCTCGTCGTCAACAAGCGGCTGAAGACGAGGTTACAAGACAGGCAGTTTCCGCCGGGGCTTTTGGCAGCAGTGGTTATGAAAGAGCTCTGGATCGTTCTATAAACCCCATTCAGGAAGAGCTTGACCGAAACACGGCGTCTGCAATTGCTCAACTGCGGTCTCAGGGGTATGAGTCTTCTGCACAACGGGCTATGTCAGCCTTTGAAGCGGCTCGAAACAGGCAGTTACAGACGGCTCAGACAACGGGGCAGTTAGGACAAGCTGGGGCGGCAACTTCTGCAAATGCGGCTCAAGCGGGCGGGAGTCTAGGACTTGGCGCAGAACAACTGGCGCAGGGAAGCGCCTTGCAGGGCGCTAAACTTGGGTTAGACGCTAATCAAATGGCCGCCGCTAACGCTCAAGCACTTGCCTCAACCGGGTTAAGTATTGAACAGCTAGCTTCTCAGAATGCTGACTCTGCGGCTAGATTAGGGATGTCAGCGGCACAATTTAAAGCTGCTAACGAGAACTCTCTGGCTCAAACAGGTATGGGCGTCGAACAGCTTGCGGCACAAACGGGTATGAACGCGGCTACTTTAGCAGGAAACATGGCAAATAGCGCCGGAGGATTGTCTCAGGGGTTAGGTTCTTTGATGACAACCGCGGGTCAGGCTCAAGGTAAAATGGGAATCCAGCAAGCAGGTATAGGCGAGTTAGAACAGTCCTTGCGCCGAAACGACATTAGTGATCTGTTGACTACAGGCGGCATTCAACAAACAAACGAACAGGCCGTTCTTGACGCGCAACGGATGACCGATCAACAGAGTTATCAGCTTCCGTTCCAAGAAACAGGCTTTTTAAGTGACATATACGCGGGTGTTCCAACATCAGCATCCACTGTGACCTCTGGATCAACTTCCAGTGCGTCACCATTTATGCAGGCGGCTACGCTAGGAATCGGTGGTCTTAGTGCCGCGGCGGGCGCATCAAGAGCGGGGTTATTCTGATGAACAATACACTTAATCGGCCTTTGTTTCGGCAAATGGGTGGTCCGGCTGCTCCAATGCCCCAAGATATGATGCCGCCTCAAGGTATGATGCCGCCCATGAGCCCTGAAGAGGAAGTTATAGACGCCGAGCAAAGCGCAGAAATGGCAGGCCGTGAGTTTGTTGCAAACATGATGGGCAACATCGACGCGGCGGAAGATGTTACAAGCATGATTAACGCGCTGCGAGGCAATGACGCGCCTCTTGAAGCGCGGTACTCGGAACTAGCCGGGTATGTTGGCGAAGCGGATGCAAGCCAGACTCCTGAAAGTGTCTTAGCGATGGTTCAGCCCGCTATTATGCTAACAGAAGAAGGCGCTATTGACAGCGGTATTGGTGAGTTAATGTCTAAAATGGCGGGTTCTGAAATGGAGACGCCCGACGGCTCGCCTACTCCGATGGGTCAAGGAGTTGGTGAACTCATGGCAATGGGGGCGGGCAGCACTCCACCCGTAAATTTTAGGAATGGCGGGCCTGTAGAGGTCCGACGTTTTGCTAATGGAACACCTCCCACGGGTAATTCAAGCGTAATATCTGAAGCTCAAAGGATGGCCCCGGCGTACCAAAAGCTTTTTGCAGGCGCTATAGACAGCGAAGCGCGGGCCGCGGACCTTGAAGAACAGAAGCGTTTATCGCAGGCTCAAATACTTTTTGACATAGCTCAGACGGCTCTGGCCGCTGGAGCGCCTACGGCTACCCCGATGTCGGCTGCGGAGCGCATAGCTGGCGCTGTGGGTCAGACACAACTTTTTGACAAAGTGGGACAACGGTCCGCGGGTCTTTTGCAGGCTAAACAAGCGCAGGCTGCGGAAGATCGTCAGTTGCGTATGGCTGGTTTGCAAGCAGGCTTGGGTCAGGCTCAGGCTGAAGAAAAGTTTAGGCAGGAAATGCAGTTGGCTGGGGCTCGGGCTTCAAAAACAGCCCCTGATATGAAAACTATTTATAGGGTTGATGCCGACGGAAATCCAGAGATTTACGATCAATTTAACATGAAAGACGACAATGATCTTGCTAGGTACAAAGCTTTTATTGACCCAGAAAATCAAAAATCGTTAGGCTTTAAAATCTATAATGCTGAAACTATTAAACCCTTTATAAAGGCTAAAGAAACTCGTCTTACTGGTGAGATCGAAGGTGAAAAAACTTTGCCCACAGAGTTTATTGTTAAACAACCGTTCAGTGTTACCCGAAACGGGGTAAAAGTAGAATTTAAAACTGGAGAGTTGGCATATGTAACTCAAAACGAGTTAGATAGACACGCTAACTCGCTGGGATCGATTTCATCTGGAACAGAAAGAGTAACGCTTTATCCTATCGACGGAATAGGAAGACCAACTGCTTATCTAAAATCCAGTACTCAAATCGCCGCTCTTACAGGGCCAGACGGTGGTTACACGCTCGACCCTGCGGCTTATGTAAGTCGTCTCGACGAAGCTAAACAAGAAAGAAAAGAAGAAAGAACATTTGTCGATAAAACTTTCTTCTTAATTGATCCTACAGGCAAAACTACACGACAAACAATAAATGTCTCGGGAGAACAGGGCAAAAAAGACGCTGAAGCTCTTTTAGCACTTGGTTATACAACGGATTCCTCAGAAGCAAATGCCGCGCTTGCTGACGCTTTTGCCCAAAAACAACAAGAACGCGGCTTTAACGCGGTGCAGTTCTATAGAAAACGTGAAGACGGGGGCTTCGATAGAACCGTCGTAAATGTCGTAACCGCGGAAGGCCGAAATAAAGCTTCGGACCTTTTGAAGGATGGATACACAACAGATAACGCCGAGGCAAACAAGGCCCTTGATGAGATTTACGGAATAAGAAAAGAAAAACGGACGGAAATGCAAACCATCCAAGCCGAAATTCGCGCTCAAACTTTCCTTAAAATGGCAGAAATTCGCGCTGAAGATAGAACTCTTTCTAAAGAAGAGCGGGACGCCGCCGCGCTTCTTGCTAAAGAAGAGCGCGCAAAGATTGCTCTTATAGAAGCAGAAAACCGCGCAGAAGACCGCACTCTTAGCGCAGAAGACCGAGCCGTGGCCCGCAAAAAAGCTGAAGAGTATAGAGGCGAGCTCATTGCGGTTCGTTCGGATATTCGCCAAACTAAATTCGATATAGCGAAGGAAAAGAGAGCTTTAGAGACCGCTGTTGCCAAAGAAGGCAGAGACGCAGTTGCTCCGTTTACAAGAGCAATAGGCGACAAATTGTTCCGGATTGATTTGTCTAAACCAGAGGCCGACCAAATAACGCTTCTCCTAGATGAATCTACTATTCCAGATGTGTTTGGCAGCGGAACTACTGGTAAAGTAATGAGCATTGTTTCTAACGAAGACCTGTTGTCAAAGTATGCTAACAATACTTTGTCCAAAGAGGCGGATGGAATTTCGCCTACGGACATGGAAGCCGCTTTAATTGTTTACAATTCTCCTACCAGCACGGCTTATAGCGCCGATGCAAAAGACAATGTTACCACTCCCGGAAAAGCTTTAACTTCTACAATGATTGACGCTTTACGGATTAGAAAGTCAAACGGCCTTAGCGTTCCAACCGGAGTATATTTCCCGTTCGATAGATTAGATGCAGCGGTTGATAAACGTTTAGGAATTGAAAATGGTTTAGACCAAGCCCCTCCAATGACCGCGTTTTTAGGTGATGCCGCGTGGGGTTCTAAAGCGTTTGTTCAAAATCTTGTAAACAATGGATTGGAGTTTGTTCAAGCCCCGTCGTACTTTACCGAAGCTAAAGACGCCATAGAAGCTGTAAAAAACCTTAACCAAGAGTTTTCCACAATATTTTTGGCTGCTGTAGAAATCAGGGACAGTGTATACCAAGGTAAAAAGCTGGACGACTTAACACCAAAACCCGCCGCGTTTTGGGGAACAGGGCCTGACGCGGCTCGTTCAAAAGCTCTAAACCTTTACGAGCGTTTATCGCGTACAATACAAATAGCTGAAGACCAACTCGCTGATCCAAGTATTCCTATGCCGCAAACTGGACCCAAGTCAGTTCAAAGTAAACGAGAGATTATTCAAAAACTAAAAGACCTTAAAGCAGGGTATGGTGTACTGGCGGGCCTTGATTTACTATCAAGAGGGATGGACCCGGCAGACATAGCCCGTTCAGCAAAGGAACAGGCGCTCATTGACGAGCTAGACAGGCTTTCCGGAATAGGTGGAGGTGACGAGAATGACCCCGACAACTGAGGACGACATCGTAATTGATTCTCAAGGCCCTGTCATAGAGGATGTTGTAACGGAGCCTGTTATAGAGGATGTCGTAGAGCCTGTCGTAGAGCCTGTCGTTAGTGAATACGTTGTGGCACCGTCGCCTCTGGCGGATAACGGGTTTGACTATTATGATTTTCGGCAGAACGGTAGAATAGATTTTTCTCCGGAATACTTCGAAGAAATAATGAAATTATATGGGTCAAGAAAAAAACTTCGTGGAAATCGGGGTCGTGGAGCAAACACAGAGGCCACCGTAGCACCAAACACATATACTCCGACACAAGCCTTTGCTATTCAAGCCGCTGCGGAATTTAATGCGCGAACTGGAATGGGAGACTATAGGTCTTTAAGGGACGGGACTTCTAAATTTAGACCCGGCGTAAAACTTACAGACAAACAGATTTTAAAATATATCACAACGATGGAGGAAAAAGGCTTTTTAGAAAGCCTTGGAACGCGCCTTGTTGAAAACGTGCCGTCAGCCACGGCCTTCGGAGCAGGGTTTGCGACGGGTAAAAAAATTCAAAGTATTGCTCCTAACATTCAAGGCCGTCTTTCTTTTGGAGCACCTGTGCTTGACCGGATGGCTCAAGCGGGTCAAACCGCGTATACCGCGGGCCGTTTTGCAATCCCTTATATTACTGGGATTGCGTCCAGTATATTTAGTGCGGATTACGGGGAACCCTTCGGAGAATTATTTTTAGGCAAGAAGACACTTCCTACACCCGACACTTATTCAACTATGCGTTCGGGAGAAGTCGCCGCAGACATTGCAGCTTTTTCACCTTATACGTTTTTTGCAGACCGTGCGGCCTCAAACATGTTGACCGATTATTTCACTAACAGGTTAGCTAATAATTCGGACATGTTTGGAAGAGGGTTTAACTTCTCAGATACCGCATCTACTTCTTTTGCAAAACAATGGAAAAATGCACAGAAAGTCGCTGCGAAGAGAACAAATACAAGAGGCGATCCTCGTGTATTTGAAGGCAGCGCCGTTCCCGGTCCTTTAAACATAAACGATTTAAACGAGCGTGGTGTAGCGGCTGTATTGCAAGGAAAGACGGCCCCCGGTGTTCTAAGAATGCTACTGACTATTGAAAACAGTTTAAAAACGGCCGGAAAAGATGCTCGAAAAAATCCGGGGTTAACATTGTTTTATGAAACAGTGGCCGCAACAGGCGCTAGTCTTTTTGTAAAAGGGGCCGCTGAAAGCAGCCCTTTTGGAAGTGCTGAAACTACCGCAGAGTTGCTTGGGGGTATAGCCTTACCTATGTTCGCGGGTCAAACCGTTATAGGGGTTGGTAAAAAAATAGCGCCTTATCTCAAAACATTTAATCAGAATAGAAAAGATTTAGGTTTAGTTCGGGGAACGGCGCAGACTGTTAGAGACGTGGCACAAGAAACTAGGGACGAGCGCGGGTTCCTTATGGTTGTAGATGTTTTAGAAAGAGCGGGTTCTTTAGACGATCCAAAACAACTAAACGAGCTTATTGCATCTTTAGAAGCCGCAAAAACAATTGACGGAAACAGGCAAACAGCGGGTCAAGCTTCTAAAAACCCGGCTATTATGGCAATGGAAGCTGCTTTAGCCCGAGACTTCGATAGTCTTAGTGCGGCTCAAAAAGCTGCTAGACAAAAAGAAGTAGAATTTCTAGAGGGCGTTTTAGAACAACTTGCGTTTGCGGAAGGTACGGAGTTTTCAAAAGAAGCTTTTACTATTGGAGCGCAAATAAAAGAAGCTATACAAGAAAGGGCTTTAAATGCGCGTCTTGTGTCCGCGGAACAAAACCTTTTAAAAGCGTTTCAACAAGTTGAAACTTCTGGAAAGCCTGTTTTAGGACCAGACGGGCAACCTTTAACCGCCGCAGAAAGAACCGCTTTAGATAACGAAGGTGTAATGGACCTTTCAGAACGCTTGTTTGAAATGTTAAAAGCACAAAAAGGATTTGCTCGCAGTCAACAAGAAACTCTTTATAAAAAAGTTGGAAACCTTAATGTAGACGAATTCTTTACCGATGATGGTGCAACTTCAACCGTTCCTAAGTTTATACGGCTTCTTATAGACCAAGACGATGTTATTGAAGAAAGTTCTGTTAAAAAAGAACTTTCGGCACTCTATAGGTTTGCCCAGAGGCAGTCCGACGCTCTAAACTTAAACTACGATTTAGCTCTGGAAAGACCTGCGGCGGAAAAATTTAGTAAAGCTTTAGATAAGAACACGGCCTCCTTTTCTTTGGAAATGTTCGAGCTTTTTAGGGCAAAACTTGCCCCTCAATTAGACAACTCAGGCATTCCTGAAGTCGTGACTGATCCAATGATTCGTCAGGTCAGGGAAGCCCGAAATCAAGTTTCAAAAAGAGACAGCAAAGACCGTTATGATCTATACGACAGCTTTTTAAATGCGCTTATAGAAAAACGAAAAACGCAAGCTCCAGACGCTACGGCTCAAGCTCAAAACGCGGCACGGGATGCTGAGGCTCGTGATTTTGATGACCAAGCCAGCGTTCTGTTTCAAGGCTTAAACGACGGTGAAACGCAATCATTTAATAACTTTATGATAAGCATAGAGAATTTAAACCCTGCTGAAAAAGCTGGAGCAATTCGAAAGTTTGTTGCTGAAAACAGCATGAGACCCGATGCTCATCCGGGAAAAATTCTAGCGGAAAAGATGGACTTTTTAGCTAGCAACCCGTTAGTAAAAGTTCCTGATGCAAGTCAGGTAGACTCTGCGGGTATTTCTCTATCGGAACTTAGACAGATTAGAACAGAAGCTTTAGACATTGCACGAGATGGTCAAAAGTCACCCACTGTTCGAAGGGCCGCTGGCTTGTTTGCATCTGCGGTCGAAGACGACATTTCTAACTTTTCTAATTTTGGAGGTGGAGACACTTCTTCGGCGCAAATACGGGCTTTGCAAGATGCAAACGCATTTACAAAAGCTTTTGCAGATGTGTTTTACCGCAGTTACGTTGGAGATGCTTTATCTCAGACTAAAGCGGGCGCTTATAGAATTGCGCCCGAAACTATGGGGGCTAATTTTACAACCTCTCGGTTTGATCCTAATTTCTTAAAAATTAGAGACATAGAAGAAGTCGGTAGATTTATGCGGGACCAAGGAATACCCGGCGGCGAAGGGGCTTTGGACTCCGTTAATGGCGTTATAGATCGTATAATTAGAACCGCTAGGGCTGAATCCATTGATCCAGAAACAAACGCCGTTTCGCAAAAGCGGTTGCGTCAATGGTTACAAAAAAACCAACAACTGTCAGAACTCTTTCCAGAAGTCTTTGCGGACCTAAATAATTTTGCGGTTGCAAAAGCTACGTTTGAAGCAACAACGTCCGGTGTTTCTGCACAGAAAGCGGCGTTAGAAAAACAGATAAATTATACTAGCGTCTTGCGTAGTAAAACAGGAGAAGTTAGGACGAATCCCACTTCGGCAATTGCAGAAGCAATGGCTGCGGGAAAAGATCAAGTTCCGGCGTTAGCTAGGTTAATTGATATTATACCTTCTAAAGGAACCGTTGAAAAAGCTCCTCTTTACGAAATAACTGATCCAGCAACTGGAATTGTGACAAAGTTTTTTGACCGCAAATCTGCTAGGGCTGCTCTAGAAACTATCCCCGGAGGAAAGATTACTCAGAAGAATTTGTCCGTCACTCGTGATGAGGCTTTGGATGGATTTAAGTCTTCGTTTTTTGAATACCTCGTATTTGGACAAGCGGGAGGTAGAGGCGGCTCTGCAATACAAGACCCTTTAAAACTATACCGAGACCTCTTTGAAAAACGCTTGGTTGTCGGTGGGAAAACGTCCTCTCGTAGAGGTGACAAACGCCGTTACGACACTCTCACAGGCTACTTACAAAAAAAGGGTGTTTTTAACGAGCAAGAAGTTGCGGGCTTGAAGAAAACTTTAGAAGCATTAATTTCTGCAAAAACAGACGATGCCGCGGCAATGCTTGGAGAAAACTTTGAAGAGGCCAAGCCAATCCTAGACTTTGGGTTGGCAATCTTCGGCTCCGCAATCGGTACAAAATCACAGAGCTTATTGACCGGGGGTCAAGGCGGACCGGGGTCAATTATTGCCGCAGGTAAGGGCGCCGAAGCTATGCGCAACATCTTTTTACGGATGCCTCAAAATCAACGGATGCTGTTTACTGCGGAACTGCTGCAAAAACCAGAATTAATGGCAATGATGCTTAGAAAATATGGGGATGGGGACCAGAAAAAAGGCGTTGTGCAAACGGTTGTAGACTGGTTAAAAACCAACGGGTTTTCCGTGGCTCCTCGCAGGGCATTTAGTACATCTGTTCAAGGGGACCGGGAACCTACTTCAGAACAGTTTGACCCCGGCACATTTAAAAACTTACCCTCCAACGACCAACAAGGCGCGGTAGCTCCCGCGCCTGTTGCGGCTCCCGCTCCGCGGCCCCCGGTCCAGAGACCTTCGCCTGTGGCAACTCCCACCACCCGGGCGTCGGCCGTACCTAGTCCTTCTCCAGACCCCGCGCCTGTTAATACGGGCCCGGTTGATAGGACTAGGTACGCTGCCCTGTTTCCTAACGACATGGCTTCAGGTATGATTAGACAATCTCAAGGAATAGGAAGTTTGATATGAACCGTTCAATGATGCCCAAGCAAATCATGGCGTATAATCAAGGCGGAATAGCTTCCTTTGTTCCTCAACAGACTCAGATCATGGGACAGCCTCATCGTCTGGCATATGTAAATCCGCAGGAAGAGCAGATGATGCTCAATGCAGGTGGCGCGGGTCTTCCCGGTCCCGGCGGAATCCCGGCTTACTGGACTCTAACTGAGCCCAGCACTTGGGCGGGTGGCTCAAACTATGAACCGGGTGCTGGTTTTCAAGGAATTGGAAATTTTAACGCTTCTGACAACAATAATGCCGCGGCTACTAATAACAGTGACGATAACGACTCAACTCCGACTTTTAATAGTTTGTCTGAAGCGTCTAAGGCGGGTTACCACGGGCAGGCCGTAAACATTGCGGGCAAGGGCCTTCAGAAGGTTGAGTTCGCAGACGATAGCTACAACACTCAGATGTCAAATGCTTCGGCGGCAGCTTCTAACGACACCCCCGGCGTAATAGACAGCATCTTGATGAGCATAGGAGCTAAAAAGAAAACTCCGGGGTATAATGCCGCGGTGGCATTGAATCTAGCAAACAGTTTACTTCCTTATAACCCAACCGCTAATGACGACAATAACAACGTCGTGGACTCTGTTAATGAAACTGGTACGGACGAAACTGTAGATGGTGAAGAAGAAATTCAATACACTCAGATGAAACCGTTTTATGGTGGTTATCAGCCTTCCACAATGGCAAGCACTTTAGTACCCTCGCAGTTAACAAGGCCTACTGGGGCAAACCCACGCCTTGATCCGATCTTTCCGCAGCAACCTCCGTCGGACTTTTATATTGATGACGGCTTCCCGCCTATTGATCCCGGTTTTAATATTGATGATGGAAGAATACGTAACTTTGATTTCGGTGCGCCTGCAAATTTAGGCGACACGCATTATGATCCGGAGCTTGACACAACATATACTTATCAGGAAAAGCCTGACGGACAGGGCGGTTTTTATTCGGGTTGGGATATAACCCAAGGTACAGGCCCCAAAATGGTGCTATACGGCGGAGGTGGATCGCAGGGTTTAATGAACAATGACATCTCTGCTCAAGGCGTCGGAACGAATTTTGGCACGGTTATGCCAGAAATTAATCCTTTAACGGGCCTGCCACAGACCGCTTCAACAAACAGTGGGGGTCAATTCAATTCTTTGGCAGAGTTAGACGCTTTCCAACAGCAATACCCGAGCGCGAACCTGATGGGAGAATATCAAAGGTTAAGAGCTTTAGAGGGCGGTATACCTGCCGTGGCTCAGTTGCCAGACCGAGGTGTAGCCAGCATCTTTGGTAACGAACAAGCGCCGCAATACATGTATCAAGGGATTATGGGTTAATGTCCATGAACGAAGCTGATAAGGTTAGGGATTTTGGAAACCTAGAATACGAAGTAGAGATTAGCCCTTTTTTGGAACCTATTTCTAAGGCGGGTTTTGACCCAAATGTTGTAAAAGTAATGCAAAACGTAGGTTCTAATTACAACCCAAACACCGATGAAATTATTATTGGAAACTACACGGGGACGGCTAATTTAAGTGAACAAGCACATGAGTTTCGCCATAGAGGATTAAAAAAATTATCTTCAGAGTTTTTTTTAAACATACCAACTTTAAAAAGAGAAATGCCTCCAGAAGACTTTAAAAGTCTTTTGGATTTTTTTGAAACTGAGAGAAAGCAAAACTTTAGAAAACGGGGCGCAGCGGGCGGTTTTGGCGCGCCCGGTACTGAAGAATACAAGTTTGACAGGCAAGAAATGATAGCCGAGTTTTTTGAGGAGCCTTACGATTACAACCTTCCTGCGCAATATTATGCTGCAACTGGAGAAGACCCCGCGTCAGCAAAATTTCAACGTGTAATGAACATTAATCCAGAAACAAAAGAGCCTTATACCGCCGAGGAAAGAGACGCTTATGCGGCGCGTACTGGTACGGTAATAAAAAAGATGTTGCAAAGGGACACGGTTCAAGACCAGATGGATAGACTTGAAACGGTTGGTCAGAAAGAATTTAGAACGTTCGCAGACGCCGATCCTGAAACTCGGACTGGGGACGAAATATTTAAACAGGCTATGCTTGTTCAAGATTTTGCAAGAAAACAAAACGATGATGCAAAAAATTACTCTGAAGGGGGCGCAGTTATGAACGGCATTGGAACACTGAACGAAACAGCCCGTAACATGTTTCGCGGCCCGCGGGGCATTGGCGTTTACCAACAGTATGCAATGGGTGGAGAGGCTTTTGGTCCCCCTCCAATGCGCGGTCCTGATTCGCAGGGGATTGCCCGGTACGCTCCCGGCGGTCCTGTGGAAAGTATTCGACCACAAGCTAGACCCGAGTCCGTTCCGGAGTTTTCTGCACCCTTGACCAGTTTACGTCCGCAGCCGAGACCCGAGTCCTATTTAAATAATTTGCCAGAAGAAAAGTTTTTTGAAATAAACTCTACTCTCGATGAAAGAGACGGTTTTGAAAAACCTATTATTAAATTTAAAGACGGCACAAAAATGTTTTTAACAGATGTCGAAAACATGATTAATGGAAATAAAAGCGCGTCCGAACCTATTGTAGGTAAATCAACCGCAGAAGAAGTCTTGGAATTTTTACAAGAAAAAAACCCGACTAGCCAAGAGTTTTTAAACTACTTTAGTTCTGCGCGACTCGCGGACGGCGGCGAAGTTGAAGAACCATTGTCTCAGTATCAGGAGGCTCTGATAGCGTCTGAGTCTAGCGGCCGTTCTGATGTTGTAAATGAAAGTGGTTACAGGGGTTTGACTCAAGGTGGAGATGCCGCAATTTCTGACTTTAAAGATCAAGAGGGTTTGGACTTTACAGATGAAGAATACATAAATAGCCCTGATCTTCAAATGCAGTTTCAAAGATGGTACGAACAAAAAACCATAAACTATGTGATGGACAAAGGTCTGGATGCTTACATTGGAAGAGTAATAAAAGGCGTTCCAATTACTATGAGCTCTCTGCTCGGCATGGCACATATTGGCGGCGATTTTGGAATGCAGCAGTTTTTAGAAACGGGCGGTCGATATGATCCCAACGACGGCAAAACAAGCCTAAGTGATTATGGCCGTAAGTTCGCAAACATGGCAATTTATGGAGAAAGCGGCGGAGAAAACTTTAACCGCGTCACTCCTGAAGATGCTTTAATGTCCATGCCCGTTGAACAAGAAGGCTCGTTAGCGTTTTACCGTCCGCGAGCAAGGCCCCCTGAAATAGAATTTTCGGCCCCGTTAACAAGCTTACGTCCGCAAGCACGGACGGTTTCTGAAGAAATGAGTTCTGTTAACCGCCCACTGGCTCTGCCAGAAGGCCGATCCATGATCGAAAAGTATGGCCTGCCCGGTGACATGCCCGAAAGCGGGATTATGTCAGCCATCCGCTAACGTCCTCTTTAAGCACCTGTCCGGCAAGATCAATCTTGCTGCGCAGGGCGTTCAGGACTTTCTCGTCAATGGTGTTGGGCGAAACCAAATCAATATAAGTCACGGCGTTCTTCTGCCCGATCCGGTGAGCGCGGTCCTCGGACTGTAGCCTTATCTCAAGATCGTATGAGTTGCTGTAATAGATCACAGTATTGGCCGCTGTCAGGGTAATTCCGTATCCACCTGTCTTAGGCTGACCAACAAAGAACCGCAGGGGATCGTTAACGTCTTGAAATCGGTTAACAATCTCCTGCCGCTCGTCTTGGGGTGTTTCCCCGTAATAAAGTGCGACCGAATCGGGCCCGAAACGGTCGCGCAGGGTCTGGCAAATCTGTTGAATGTCGTGGGTATACGACGCCCAAATGATTGCCTTCCCTGATAGCTCGTCTGTAATGCTGGTTAGTTCACTCAGACGGTTATTCTTTAGCGGTTGTATCTTCCCAACGTCGGGCTGGAAGAAACCGCAGCAAATTTGTTGTAAGCGCATGATCTGCGTCAGAACACTTTCGGTAGTTGCAATCTCCCCATCCAACTGGGCCAAAGCTAACTTCTTCATCTGCATGTAAACTTTGGCCTGTTCGTCCGTTAGTTCTACATTTCTGCGCGTGTATATTTTGTCAGGAAGGTCTAAGCACTCTTCTTTGAGGATGCGGGTAGAGAAGTTAAACAAGCGTTCGTTTAGCTCATCAAGGCGTCTGTACCCGGTTATCTCCTGAAAACTACGCGCTCCCATCATACGCTTCTGCACTATAGCGTATCGGTTTTGAAAGGCAAAGAAACTATTGTAGCCAAGCGCACGTTCGTCCAAGAAATTACACTGACTAAACAAATCCATAGGGCTTTTTGTAACAGGAGAACCCGTAAGTATGCGGCGGTACTTGCTATACTTAGTCAGTACCATGAGGTTCTTCGTGCGCTGGGCTTTGCGGTTCTTGATAGTCGTGCTCTCGTCTACAATCACCATGTTGTCAGGGTTCTGTACCAAAAAGCGTCCCGCCATCCGCGCACCGCGAGGCGAGGAGAAAGCTTCAACGTTGATGACAAATATCTTTAGACCGTCAAAGTCTTCCATAATCATTTCTTCAAGCTCTGCGGCATACCTTTTACTCATAGTAGGCTTCCAACTTAAAACCTTACGGTTGACGGCCTCAGACAGGTGCAACGGTATCTCGCCAAGTGCCCAGTTGTCGTAAACACCCTTGGGTGCAACAATCAACGCCGCGGTGATTTCACCCTTGTCGTAAAGAATGCCCATGTTATCAATGGCAACCTTACTCTTACCAGTTCCCATCTCCATGAAGTACGCATGAAACTTCGCGGACCACGAGCCTTCAAGAGCTTTACGCTGATGGTCGAAGGGTTCTGTTTTGAACTGATACAAAGTTTTCTCCTTTTGACGCTTGACTATAGGAATTTATAAGAATATAAGCGTCTTTGTCAAGGCCGTAAAAGGGTCTTTAACAACGAAAGAGAGAAAACATGAACGATATACTATCAATGATGGAATCCGACTTTGAAGATACAGTCGCTAATTCCGTAGAAAAGGGTAACCTCGGTGAGATTTCCACCTTAGCCCGAAAAATCAGACAGGCGCAACAAGAAGTCGAAGAGATTGAGAAAGACCTCAAGTCTCGGAAGAAAGACTTGTTGAAACTGACTGATGAAGAACTGCCGTCTGCTATGCAGGAGTTGGGCATGTCTTCGTTTTCATTAGATGACGGTTCTACTGTGGATGTTAAACCTACATACGGAGCCAGCATTTTAGTGGCTAACCGCCCTCTTGCTTACGAATGGCTGCGTGAAAACGGTTACGACGATATTATTAAGAATGTCGTATCTTGTGAATTTGGTCGTGGAGAAGACGATCAAGCAAGTGCCTTTAAAGCTTTTGCTGCAAAGGAAGGCTTTCCCGCCGATCAGACCGAAAGTGTCCACTCTGGGACGCTCAAGGCTTTTGTACGGGAACGTGTCGAAGCTGGGGATGATTTCCCTATGGAATTGTTTGGGGCCTATGTAGGCCAACGCGCTATAATCAAAGGAGCAAAATAATGGCGAACGCAGTTGCAAAAACAAAAAAGTCTGACGTAGTACAGTTTGACGGGGCTATGTTCGAACAGGACTCTGGTCAAGGTAATCAAAACATTACCAGTGATGATCTGGCTCTGCCGTTTCTCAAGCTTTTAAGTGGGAATGACGACGTTTTAAACACCCATGAAACTGCTAGAAGGGGTGACATCTACAACAGCGTCTCAGGAGAGGCTGTAAGCGGCAAGGAAGGCCTGTTGGTCATTCCATGCGCCTATCAGCGTGTATTCATTCAGTGGCTCCCACGGGGCTTAGGAACGGGCGCACCTGTGGCTATCTATCAGCCTAATGACTCCACCCGACCCAAGACCGAGCGTAGCAAAGAAGACAACAAAGAATATGTTGTTGGCGGCTATGGTGACTACATCGAAGAGACACACCAACACTATGTTCTGGTAGTCAAAGAAGATGGATCAACCGAGACCGCTCTGATTGCTATGAAATCAACACAGTTGAAGAAGTCACGCAAATGGAACAGCATGATCCAATCTGTCACCATGCAGGGCAAGAACGGCCCATTTAACCCGCCGCGCTTCTCGCACATCTACCGCATCAAATCGGTAGCAGAAGAAAACTCCAAGGGTTCTTGGCACGGCTGGGAAATGTCGCGTGAAGAACCAATCCAAGATGCGAACATTTACGCACAGGCTAAAGCTTTCTCTGAAAGCGTCTTGAGCGGCGATGTAGTGGTAAAACATGAAAACGATAAAGCTGAGAACTCAAACGACATTCCGTTTTAAGTTTTACTAGGGGGCTGCTACGGCAGTCCCCACCGCAAGGACATAACCATGACAGTTAAAAAGTTCTCGTCTATCTTTGATGGACTAAAAGAAGCTTACGGCACATACCGCATAGACAAAACGCAGTCCAACGGCAAAAATACAGGTAAAGCGGGCATCGTTCGTGAACCGCGGAACGCGGGTCTATGGGAAGGCCACTTGTCCGGCAAGGGCAACTCTATCGGCATCATACCGATTAATGCTGACAACATGTGCAAATGGGGCTGCGTTGATATCGATCAGTATCCGCTAGACCATAAGCTTCTGTTGGAAAAGATTAGAAAATTAAAGATACCTCTGGTTGTCTGCCGTTCTAAGTCCGGTGGGGCTCACTGCTTCCTCTTCTCTACAGATTGGGTTGAAGCAAAGGACATGCAGAAATCATTGAAGAGCGTGGCCGCTGCGCTGGGCTACGGTGAGAGCGAGATATTTCCAAAGCAGATCAAACTGCACTTAGACCGCGGAGATGTAGGAAACTTTCTAAACCTACCATATTACAACGCGGAAGAAGGTTTACGCTACGGCATCTTGGACGACGGCACATCTGCATCGCTTGAAGAGTTCTTTGAGCTTTACGAAAAGTATGCTCAAACACCAGAACAGATACAAAAGTTACAGATTACAGAAAGTGCCGAGGGTACGCCTGTTAGAGACGGTCCGCCGTGCTTGCAGCACCTCGTCAAAGAAAAAATATCCGAAGGTGGGCGCAATAACGGTCTGTTCAATATCGGGGTATATCTGCGCAAGGCTTACCCAGACAGCTGGGAAACAGAAATCCTAACGTACAACATGCAGTACTTAGAGCCACCTCTGCCCCTGTCAGAAGTGACGGTGGTGGCAAAGCAGCTTGAACGCAAAGATTACGCCTATAGGTGCAACGATGCGCCGATCAACGCGCACTGTAACAAGGAGCTCTGCCAAACCCGCAAGTTTGGCATTGGGAGCGCCATACAGAACGCTACAGTAGCCAATCTGCGTAAGTATAACTCAACACCCCCGGTTTGGTTTATGGACGTTAACGGCGAGCCTCTGGAGCTAGACACGGACGCCCTGATGAGCCAGCCCATGTTTCAAAAGGCCTGCATGGAGCAACTTAACTTCATGCCCCGCTCCGTGGCAAAGCAACAGTGGGAAGGCAGGATCAGCGCCCTGCTTACAGAAATGCGCGAAAACGAAAGCGCCATCATGGAAGTCGCCGTGGATGCAAGTATCAGCGGGCAGTTCTACGATTACCTAGAAGAGTTTTGCCGCTTCCTACAGCAAGCGCAGGACAAAGAGGAAATCTTGCTTCGCCGCCCTTGGACCGACGAGGACGCTATGGTTACTTACTTCCGCCTCAAGGACTTTGAGAACTTTCTAAAGAAGAACAAATTCTTTGAGTATAAGTCGCACCGCATTGCTCAACGCTTGCGAGACATCAATGGCGACAGCACCGTGCTCAAGATCAAAGGTCGAGCCGTCCGCGTCTGGCAAATACCTGCTTACAGTGTAGGAGACATGGACATATCCACACCGGACTTTGCGCCAAAACATGGGAGCCCGTTTTGAGTAAGAACGTTTTTAAAGAAATGCGTAACGCCGAAATCGTTCACATGATCGATCAAAGGCACATGACAAAAACAGCGGTGGCTAAGTGGTTCAACATTAGCAAGCAGCGCGTCTGGCAGATTTACCAAAGGGAGAAAGAAAGTGTTCAGGATATTCGGCCCACCGGGGACGGGGAAGACAACTCGACTTCTTAATATGGTCGATGACGCCCTCCAGAAGGGTGTCGAACCTCGCAGCATTGCTTTCTTAGCCTTTACACGCAAAGCGGCCAATGAGGCCAAAGAACGCGCGGCCAAACGTTTTAACCTAGACCCAAAGAAAGACCTATTCTACTTCAGAACCCTGCACAGTCTGGCGCTGACCTGTTCCGACATTCGGACAGAGCAAGTCATGCAGGACGAAAACTACAGAGAACTTTCTGAAAAGATGGGCGTGGAGCTTCAGATCACCCGTTCAAACAGCTTTGACGACGATCTTCCCGATATAACAAAAGCCACAGACCCCATCTTAGGCATGATAAACCTTGCCAGAATGCGTAAAGTGGCTCTCCGTGACCAGTACAATTCTATGGATAGCCAGATTGAGTGGAACATCATCAAGTATGTGGACGAATGCTTGCGCAGCTACAAAGAAAACCTAGAGATGTATGACTTTACAGACATGCTCGAAAGCTTTCCAGAAGAGGGTTTCCGCTCGTGCCCCGCGTTTAAACTCTGCTTTGTAGATGAGGCGCAAGACCTGTCACCTATTCAGTGGGACATTGCTCATATTTTGGATGAAAAATCTGACCGCATGTATTGCGCTGGGGACGATGACCAAGCTATCTATAGGTGGGCTGGGGCAGACGTAGATCACTTCATTAACCTCGACGGTGGGTCAGAGACCCTGTCTCAGTCCTACCGCATACCGCTAGAGGTGCACCGCCTCGCAGAACGGGTAGTGGGACGCATAGATAAAAGGTTCCTAAAAGATTATGAACCCCGAGTGGATAGCCTCGGATCAGTGCGCCGCATCTTTAGTATCGAAGAGATGGACATGTCAGAAGGATCGTGGCTCGTGCTTGCTCAAGCCGGATACCAACTACAGCCCGTATCTACCGAACTAAAATCCAGCGGATACCTGTACGAATACCGCGGCCATCGGTCCATATCAGAAAAGCTAAGTGACGCCGTGAACGGTTGGGAGCAACTGCGTAAAGGTAGAGATATACCCGGCGCAACCGCTAGAAAAATCTATGCCTACATGTCAGTCGGGGATCGTATCACCCGAGGGTTTAAAAAACTGCCCGGTTTGGAAGACCAAGACTTGGTTAACATGCAAGCCTTGATCGTTAACCATGGCTTATTGGCAGACCCCAACATGATCTGGTCAGAGGCAATGAACAAAATACCAGACGGGGACAGGGCATATGTAACCGCGCTTCTGCGTCGGGGGGAAAAGTTTAATGGTGAGCCCAGAATAACGGTCTCTACCATCCACGGGGCAAAAGGTGGGGAAGC
>Ga0209534_10001587_pt1 | contig 23651 bp, 24 predicted proteins | sample COG_07_FD_184751 | JGI IMG/M metagenome (GOLD analysis project Ga0209534, IMG submission 184751) | Pelagic Microbial community sample from North Sea - COGITO 998_met_07 (SPAdes) (version 2) | ecosystem: Environmental > Aquatic > Marine > Neritic zone/Coastal water | place: Helgoland, sampling...
TCTTGTGAGTTGGCATAAGCATTTGCAGCAGGAGTTACAGGAACAGGAACAGGAACAGGAGCAGTAGCAGCAGCAGCAGCAGCAGGAACAGGAGCAGTAGCAGTAGCAGCAGCAGCAGTAGTTACAGTATCAGTAGCAGCAGTAGTTACAGCATCAGTAGCAGCAGTAGTTACAGCATCAGTAGCAGCAGTAGTTACAGCATCAGTAGCAGCTGGTTTATTTACTATGGGTGTAGTCGAATCAGAAGATCCAGAATCACCTAAATCTAAATCTAAATCTAACCCATCTAAATCAAAATCTAGATCATCAGCCATGCCTTCTTTAACATGTCTTCTACTAGAACAGAATGAATCTAAAATCATATAACTTCCTACAGCTACAAATGTAATCATTATAGTTTCAGATGTTTGAGTTTTATTTTCAGGAACTACAATTAACAATAAATATATTATTACTCCGTAAACTAAATATTTTAGTAAATTTTTTAATGAATCATTCATTATACTATTTAAACTATAATTAAAAGCTAGAAAATTTTTTTAATTATATTTTTTTATATATATATATTTTAAAATCTGTCATTTGTGATAGATTTAAACACTTTCAAAAATCCAACAAAACTAATAATTGTTAAAGTAATAATCAAACTATTTTTATGTCTTGTACCTAAATATGGTTCCAACATAATTTTAGACCATCCCATACTTACTAAATCTACATAAACGGAAAATCCAATGACTGCAGCTGAAGCAGTTTGAACACTATCTGATATCATATTATTAACTTTAACTCGTTTTTCAGGATTTTTTCTAATTTGAGTAACAACATGTAATAAGAATTGGAAAATAGTAATTCCAGCAAATAAAAAGAACTTTTGTCTTAAAACATTATCGGTAGTAGTTCCAGGTACTCCAACTATTAAAGCTACATAAATGAATATCATTAGTATTAAAACATTTGATAGAGTATTCATATATCTAATATTATTAATTTAGATAATTATTTTTTAAGAAATAGTATATAAGATGAAATAATTTTAACATTTGGTTGTACATAAACTTTATAAATATTTACATTAGTATATTCTATTCTTCTTAATAAATCGACAATATTAAAGTTTCTAGGTATTCTTAAAACAATCATTTTAGCATAATCATATAATTCATTAATAATGTCAACAATATTAATATTGTCCAAATATAAATTTAGATTTTTTTCTTTTTTATAATCTGTTCCACCCCATGGAGGATCAAAGAATATAACATCTTGTTTTAAATTATGCATAATATCTAAATAATCAACACAATTAATATTTACTTTATCTAATAAATTATAAACTCCAATATTATTTTTTAAAATATCACAATGAAAAGGTAAAATTTCAACAGAATTTACAAATTTAAAATTTTTAGCAAAATTAATTACATTACCTCCCATATTACTATTAGCATCAGTTATAACTAAATCATTGGTACCCATATTTTCTTTAATTAAATCAGAAAGGATTTGTGCTTTATCAGGTTTATCCATACTATATTTTCCAATATTTGAAATTTTAAGTTTCTTGAAATCAATATTTTTATCATTAGGAAAATGTCTTTTAAATAATTCATCATCATAGTCAATTAATTTTGGATTTAATTCTGGAACAAACTTTTTTCTTATATTTTTTAAATTAGTATTTTTGAATTCACCATAATTTTTTATTAAATAATCTGTTTGTGTAGTCAAATCTCTATAATATTTTTTTATCATATATATAATTTGATAAAAAAATTATTTTAAAATAATTAAATAAAATGAAATATGATTTTCATTTCTATAAATTTTATGTATTGTAACTGAATTATATTTAGATCTTCTAATTATATTAACAATATCAAAATTAAAGGGTACTTTAATAGCTACTAATTTTGTATTGCTAATAATAGAATTACAAATATCTATTATATTTATTTCATCTAAATATAAATTCAAATTATTAATTTTTTTATAATCTTTACCACCCCATGGTGGATCAAAGAAAACAACATCTTGATTAATAGTATCCATTAAATCTAAATAATCTCCACAATGAATATTAACTTTATCCATAAGTTTGTATTCTGTTAAATTATTATGTAAAATATCACAATGTAATTCTATTATTTCAACACTATTTACTTTTGAGAAATTTTGAGCAAAATTAATTGTATTACCACCCATGTTAGCAGTGGAATCAGTTATAACTAAATCTGTAGAATTATCAAAATGAGATTTAATAATATCAGATATTATTTGTGCTTTACTAGGATCTGTTATACTATAAACACCTATATTAGATAATTGTAAATTTTCAAAATTAACATCTTTATTTTTTGGAAAAAATCTAGTAAATAATTCCTGATCATAATCAATCAAAATTGGTTCAATTTCAGGAATAAATTTTTTTCTTTTTTTTTGTAATTCATCAGTCAAACCCCCACCTTTTATATAATCTTTAAATACAAAATAAAAATATTCAGTTTCATTATAAATTTTTCTTTGATATTTCATAACTAATATAATTTAAATTATATTTTTTTTTTATTGAATAAAATGATTATTAAAATAGAAATAACTAAAATAATTACTAAAATGTACATAATAAATAAAATAATTAAATAAGGATACAATCTTTCAGTTAAATTAGATATTACTGGTTCTACAATATTTTCATTTAATTTAACTTTATTTTCTTCCTTTTTTAATTCTTGAATACATTTATAAAGAATATCGCTAGTAAGTTTTTGTAACATATTTAATATAAAAGTTTAGAAAAAAAAATAATAATTTAAAGGTAATTTAATTTATTATTATTATTATTATTAATGAGTAATTTTATCGAAAATATAGTAGTAGATAAAGAAAAAAAAGGTTCATATATACTTGGATTACAAGATGGTAATCAAGTAAATGATATTGTTTTTACAAGTCCTATTGTAAGAACACCATTTGGTATTGAAAATTACAAAAATAAACAAAATATAAATATTGAATTCACTGATATGACACATGATAATGAAGTTTCTAATTTTTATAGTTATTTAAAAAGTATTGAAGAAAATATTCAAAATGTACAATTAGAAGATGTAAATTTGTCTGAATTAGATTTTGTATCTTCAATTAAACAAACAGGTAAATTTGATCCAATGATCAGAGTTAATATTGATAATGATTCAGAAATTCCTTATGATGGATGTCCAAAAAATACAAAGATTAAAGCTATCATTAAATTGAAAAAAATATGGATTTGGAATGAAAGATGGGGTTTATATTGGGTAATTGATAGATTGGAAAATCATAATTAAAATTTCTTTTTAAAAAAACAATAAATAATTAATATAATCAAAATAGGTACAGTAATTAATAAAAAACTAAAATTATTTAATTTAGTTTTTTCTTGGCAACTGGTACAATTTAAAGTAGAATAATCAATTAAATTAGAATTAGATAAATTATTATTAATATCTTTGTTATTTCTAATAAAAATGTTTTCTTCTTGAGTTGTCTGATAATCACTAGTTAGATCATATTCGCTTTCTGATAAATTATCAGTTTTCATTATTATTCTTTAGAAATTAATTTTTACATTTATTATCTGCAAAAGTACAACCAATATTTTTACAGATTTTTGTATCTTTAATTGAATTACATAAAATAGTTGTACTTATTTGATTATCATTTCTATCTGATACTTGTTTTGAATAACATAGTCCATTATATTCTTTATTTAAATCTTGAAAATAATTACAACCAATTTCTTTACATTTGGAATATGATACATTCTCACCATTATAATAATTTAAACAAATATCTTCTTCTGTTTTAAGTTTATTACTAACACATAAATTTAATTCACTTTTAGAAATATTTACTGTTTTGCATCCAACTTCTTCACATTTTTTTTTTTTAAATTCATTAAATCCTGTATAAGGTATTATTAAATCATTAATATCTCTTTTAACTTCAACAAAACAATTGTAATTATTTTTTGGAGTATCTTTTTTACATAAATTTTTTAATAAAAAATCAGGTGTATTAAAATTTCTACAAACAATATTTGAATCTAAATTATTTGGTAAGCAATTTGAATCTGTCCAATTACAATCAGTTTTTTTATGACAATCAACTTTATCAAATGTATTTTGACAATACTCTAAATGATTATTATAAAAATTACTAACACATTTATTTCTACCATCATCTAAATTAATAAAGTTACATCCAACTTTTTGACAAGATTCTTTTTTGTGATAAGGATTAGAATCAAGATAGTCATTATTATAAATATCACATACACTTTCAACATCAATTTCTGAATTTACAAATCCTCTTTTAATACAATTATTTAAATGATTATTCCATACACAATTTAAATTTTCTTGACATGTTTTATGATTTTTTTCTAAGCATTTTTTATTTGGATCATCCCATTCTCTAGTTGTACTATCTTCAATTTCTAAATTTTCATAAATGATTCTCTTTTTTGATGTAAGTAAAAAAATAAAGATTAAAATGAATATTATTACTAATATTTTATTCATTATAATAAGATAATTTAAAAAAAAATGAATTTTTTTATATTTAATTACTAATGGAATGGCTTAAAGCCAAATTAATATTTTAAGATAATTACAAAATGTCCGTAGATAATTATACCTATAACGAAGATACAACTAGTATTGATAAAATCCAATTCTCTATTTTTGGAAATGATTTAGTTAAGAATTATTCAGCTGTCAAAAAAGATCCATTTGGAATAAATTTGGCAGAATCATATGATAATTTTGAACCAAAAAAGGGAGGTTTGGTAGATTTAAGGTTAGGTACTTCTGATATTCATCAGACTTGTACTACATGTGGATTAGATTCAATTAATTGTCCAGGTCATTTTGGACATACAGATTTAGCTGATCCTGTTTTTCATATTGGATTTCTAGATCATGTTAAATATACTTTATCATGTGTATGTCTCAAGTGTTCATCATTATTAGTCGATAAAACAGAAGAGGAATTAGAAGAGATTTTAAAAAATAAGAAAGGAAAATCCAGATTTAATGAAATTAGAAATTTATGTAAAAATGTTAGTTATTGTACTAGAATTGACAATAATTGCGGTGCACCAGTTCCAAAAATTAAACATGAAATCAAAAAATCAACTGGTACTGTCAAAATTATTATTGAAACAGAAGTCTCTTCTTTAGTAAAAGATGAAAAAACTGGAATAACAAGTGAACAAAAAAAGAAAATCAAAGAATTTATTTCACCAAAAACTTGTTATGATATTATGAAAAATATTAGTGATAATGATTGTAGACTTTTGGGATTTAATCCCGAAATCAATAGACCAGAAGACTTGATTATTAAAAGTTTTCCTATTCCTCCTGTAATCATTAGGCCTACAGCTAAAATTGATTTCTTAGCTTCTTCTACTATGGAAGATTCTATGACTTTGAAAATTTCTGATATTATTAAAGCCAATACTAGAATTAGAAAACAATTGGATAAAGAAAGTTTGACAGGAGAAGAGTCAAAATATAATTTAGATAATCATCATTTGTTACAATATCACATTGCAACTTATTTTGATAATGAATCTGTAGCTTTGCCAAAATCAGAATATAAAACTGGTGGTAAACCATCAAAATCAGTATCAGATAGAATTAAAGGAAAAACAGGAAGAGTAAGATCTAACCTTATGGGTAAGAGAGTTGACTTTTCCAGTAGAAGTGTTATTACTTCAGATCCAAACATTGATATTGATGAAGTTGGTATTCCAGAAATGGTAGCAAGAGATTTAACTTTTCCAGAGGAAGTTACACCTTATAACATTGAGAGACTTTCTAAGCTAGTTAAGAACGGTAGAGATGTTTATCCTGGTGCTAACTTTGTCTTTAAACAATCCACAGTTGGTGGATCAAAAAAATTCATCATTGATTTGAAATATAAGAAAAATGCAATTAAATTGAATTATGGTGATATTGTAGAGAGACATGTTGTTGACGGAGATTATGTTTTATTCAATAGACAACCTACTCTTCATAAGATTAGTATGATGGGCCATAAGATCAAAGTCATTCCCAATCAATCAATTAATACATTTAGAGTCAATGTATCTGTAACTGAACCATATAATGCTGATTTTGATGGTGATGAAATGAACTTATTTGTACCTCAATCTATTCAAGCTCAAACTGAGTTAGAGATGATTGCAAATGTTAAAAAACAAATTATATCTCCCAAAGATAGTAATCCTATTATTGGGTGTAAACAGGATGCATTGTTAGGAGCTTATCACTTAACTCTAGATCAGACTAGATTAACAGGTGAAGAAGCAATGAGTTTACTAATGTATACAACTTCAGAAAATCTAAGTGGTTTACAAAAAGATAAAACTTATACTGGTCAAGAATTGTTTTCTTTGATTATTCCAGAAGGTATTAATACAAAGAAAGTTAATGATAATGGTGATGTTTTCTTTGAAATTAAAAATGGTAATTTAAAAAAAGGGAAACTTGACAAGTCGTCATTGTCTAATAAAAAGAATAGTATTATCCATTATATTTGGGATAAATACGGTTCTGATAAGACTAGAAAATTTATCGATGATACACAAAGATTGATTCTAAACTATTTAATGTTATCTGGACAAACTGTTGGGTTTGGTGATACATTGGTAGATGGAAAAACTCTTCAAAATATTAGAGGTATTATCGACACTAAGCTTCTAGAAGTTAATCATCAGATTACCGAGATGGAAAATGATAGTAGTGTGATGAATGTTTCTCTTTTTGAAGATACTATGTCAGGAGATCTAAATACAATTGGTGGTAATATCAGTAAGATGGTAGCAGATCAATTAGATCCTTTGAATAACTTTGCTCTAATGGCTAATTCTGGTTCTAAAGGATCTAGTTTAAATATTGGACAAATTATGGGTTGCTTAGGTCAACAGATTGTAGATTCTAAAAGAATTCAAAAGAAAGTAAATAATAGAACTTTAGCTCATTATCATCAAGATGATGATACTCCTTTTGCAAGAGGTTTTGTTAAATCATCATATGTTGATGGATTAAAATCCCAAGAATTCTTTTTCCACACTATGGGTGGAAGAGAAGGTTTGATTGATACAGCTATTAAAACAGCTGTTACAGGTTATATTTCCAGAAAATTGATTAAAGGTATGGAAGATATTCATATTGAATATGATGGTACAGTAAGAAATGCTAATGGTACTATTATTCAATATTGTTATGGTGATAATGGTGTTAATCAAACAGTTCAAACAGAAATTAAACTTATAAGTTTAGCTATGAATGATGTAAAACTAAAAGACAAATTTATGTTTACCAGTTCAGAAATAAAAGATATTTCTAAGAAACTCAAAGTCAAAGAGTCTGAATTAGATAAACTTAATAAATTGTATTTTGCAACTCTTAAAGAAAACAGAGATAATATGAGAAATATTCAGATGAATGCCAGAAGAAACTATATGGTTCTTCAAGATAAATTCATGTTGCCTCTAAACATTTATAGAATTATTCAAGATAATACAGATACCAACAATAAATTTGATTTGGATCCAACTTATATTTATCAACAAATTGAGAACTTTTTGGATGCTAATACAACAAGAATGATGTGTTTGTCTAATCAAGATATTAATAATCCGAATAGTTTAAAACATAAGGATGAAAAAACATTCAAGTATTTGTTAAAAGTAACTTTATATGAATACTTGGCTCCAAAGAGATGTTTGTTTGAATATAATATTGGTAGACAAGAATTTGATTTGATTATCGATGAAATGAAAAAATCATTCATTAAATCAATGATTGAACCAGGTGAAATGGTTGGTGTTATTGCAGCTCAATCAGTTGGAGAACCAACTACACAAATGACTTTAAATACTAAGCATTTTGCTGGTATTGCGTCTAAAGGTACTGGTAATATGGGTGTTCCTAGAATTAAAGAATTGCTAAATTTTAGTAAAAATATTAAGACACCTAAAATGTCAATCTTTTTAGAAGATGAATTTTCAGAAAATAAAGCAATTGTAAATCAAATTGCAGCTTATCTGAAATTTGTAAGTATTGAAGATTTAATTACTGATGCAGAAATTTACTACAATCCTAATATGTCTAAAGATTCTTTTGAAGGTAAATTATTAGCTGATGATAAAGTAGAAAATCCTTTTTACATTAATAATAATAAGGCTGACCTTAAATCAATGCCATTTGTTATCAGAGTAGTATTGAATAGAGAAAAAATGTTGGATAAAGAAGTAACTCTATTAGATATCAAAACAAAATTCATTCTTTTCTGGATGAATATGATGAATGATGTTAAAGGTATGAAAAAGAATGAAAGAGAATTGTTCTCTAAGATTTCAAGAGCAGCTATATTAGCTAACTACGATACAAGTTCTCAACCTGTAGCACATATTAGATTCAATATGACTGCTTACAATTATGAAAATTTAATTGAATTCTTTAACATTGTTTTAGACAAGATTAAACTAAAAGGAATTGAAAATATTGATAATGTAGAAGTCAGTAATGAAAGATTAATGAAATTCAATAATAATAATGGTGAAATTGAAATTAAGAAACATAATGTTGTTTACACAGATGGTATTAATATGAAAGATGCTAGATATATCAAAGGTATTGATTTGAATAAAACCACTACTAATGATATTGCAACTATCTATTATATGTTTGGTATTGAAGCTGCAAGAGCTGCTTTACTAAATGAGTTCAATACTACTTATGAAAATGGTGGTACCAGTGTTAATCATCATCACTTGTCTATTTTAGTAGATGTGATGACTCATGTTGGTGCTATTACATCAATTGATAGACATGGTATTAATAGATTAGATACTGATCCATTGGCTAGAGCATCATTTGAAAAAACTATTGAACAATTGATTTTAGCCGGTATTTTCAATGAAGTTGATCATATGAAAAGTGTATCCTCTAGAATTATGGCTGGTAAAGTTATCAAAGGTGGTACTGGATTGTGTCAAGTGTTATTAGATACAGACTTGTTAGAAAATGCCGAGTATGTTGAAGAAGAAGATACAGTTAAAACATTTACAGAACTTACTCATAATGTTTACATTAAAGATATTTTGGATAGAATGGGAGAAAGTGGCGAGTTCTACATACCAAATTAAACTTATTTTATTAACTATTTAAATAATAAATATGATATAATAATTAATGATTAATATATCAGATTTTAAAATTAATAACAAATATTATATTAAAATTATTAATGCTACTTTAGTTAATCCAGAAATTCATTTACATGTTATTATAAATAATTTAATACCTAAATTTAGATCAGATTTAGTTGATTATATTTCTTTATCTACACTTTCAAGTAGTAAAAATTTTATAGAAAATTGTGGACTTAATCAAATAGATGTACCATTACCATTAATAAGAAAGGTTGAATCTTTGTATGATATTTTTAATGGTGTTTTATTAAATGATATAATTTATAATATTAATCAATATCTTTAATAATAAATCAATCAATATCTTTAAACAATCTTTAATAATAAATCAACAACTCTGGTACTGTAACCCCATTCATTATCATACCAAGCTACAATTTTAAAAAAATTATTACCAATTTGTTGACACATTTTTTTATCTATAATACAACTATTAGAATTACCACAGAAATCGGAACTTACTAATTCCATATCTGTTAATTCTAAAATACCTTTGAAATCATTTTCCGATTCTTTTTGTAAAGTATCTAACATATCTTTTAGAGTACATAATTTTTCAGTTGTAAAAGAAAAATCAATGATAGAAACATTATCAGTAGGAACTCTGTAAGATAAACCATCAATTTTATTAGCTAGAGAAGGTATAACTACACCTAAGGCTTCAGAAGCTCCAGTACTTGAAGGTATTATATTATTTGAACTTCTTCCGATTCTAATATTTTTAGAAGCATGGCCATCTAAAGTATTTTGAGAAGAAGTTATTGAATGTACAGTTGTAACAAAACCATTATTTATCTTATAATTATCATTTATAATTTTAGCAATAGGTGCTAAGCAATTTGTAGTACAAGAAGCATTGGATACTATACTTTGATTATTATAGGTATTTGTATTTACTCCTACAACAAACATTGGAATATCTTTTGAAGGATAAGTTACAATAACTTTTTTAACACCATCTTTTAAATGCATAGACGCTTTTTCTACAGTTTTAAATACACCTGTTGAATCTATTATATATTCAACATTATATTTACCCCAATCTAAATTTTCAGGATTTCTATCTCTTAATAAATTAATTTTCAATCCATTAACAATTATATAGTTATTCTCAATTTGGATATTATATTTTTTTAAATTATGAACAGAATCATAATTTATTAAATACATTAAATTTTCTGATGTTATTGAAGGACAATTGATAGATGTAACTTTTATATCTTTACCTCCTAACCTTAAGTCTTCAATAATTCTAAAGACTATTTTTCCAATCCTGCCAAATCCATTAATACCAACAGTAATCGTCATAATAATATTAAAAATTAAAATAAAAGTCATCAAAAAGACCCCCAGCAGTAATATTATGTGCAAAATTAGTATTAAACATATTACTTTGTTCAATGAATTTTAATTTATCAAGTTCTGACAAATTAGCACTCTCTAATTTTTTTAAAAGATCAAATTTTTGATAATTCTCATAAATTTTTAAATTTAATTGGTAATCAAAATCAGTTGAATTTGGATTTTTCATATCTATACCTTGATTATAATTTATTTTATTAATATTATCTAAATTTAAACTTGTTTGTTGTCTAGATTTGGATAACAATGTAAGAAAACAAAAATTAGTAATAAACATTTTATTTATTAATTTTTATCAAACTAAAAAATATTAAATTTTTAATATATCAATTTTTTTATAGAAGTATTTAAGGTCTAAAACCTAAACAATATATTATATTTTTATTATATTATCGATTAAATAGTATATTATAATGAACTGATAATATAAGCTAAATAATTATCAATTCTATAATTAATAATTATTTTTGCAAAAACAATACTATTTTTTAATAATAAGTATAATTATTTTCTAAATAATTAATATAATGATTTATATTTTAAAAAGTATTTCTTTTACTACATATTTGTTATCAATAATTATAAATGGTAATTATCTTAAATATTTATTAGGATTTAATTTTTTAATTCAATTAATAGATATTTGCAGATCTAACAATAAATTTTTACTTTTTGATAGTTTAATATTGATTATGTTTTTACCTTTATTGTATGCATTATATTTTCAAAAAAGTATTTTACAATTTATTATGATTTTTATTACAAAAATATTTTTAGATTTTATTTGGTCTGAATCAAGAACTAGTATTTCATATGATTGGATAATTTCTACAATGAATGCAGCTGTTATAATATTTAATCCACAATTAAATGTATTTTTTAATTTTAATTTTCCTATTATTAAAGTTTTATTGGCAAGTATAGGAATATCATTTGGGATAATAATTCCATTTGCAAGATATATAAACTTCTCTGAATGGGAACATCCAAATTTATTAAGAGTATATAATTATTATACAGGATTAAAATTGGTTCCATTTTTAAAACCTGTATATATAATTATTCATTTTATTTATGAAATGTTTTTTGATAAGATTTTAGAAGGAGCAATTTTCTTTGTTTATTACAGAGATTTTTTTAAATTAGCTGGTTTTGTACCTGAATTAATTATTAGTAATCTAGTTTACTCATTATCTCAAACATTTTCGTTATATGAAAGTAATAGTTTCAGAATAAAATATTTTACAGTATGTACAATAGTTTGTGCTATTTTCCAATTTATATTTTATTACTTTAATTATAATTTAATCCCTGTTAGTATTTTTCATGCAACTATTTTTATGATACAATACTTTTTATTTTATAAAACTTCTGAAGTTTATTTAAAAACTGGAGTAAATAATGATTAAGATTTTCATATAATTATTAATTAAATTATTAAATAATTTAATTAATAATAAATTATAATAAACTAAAAGTAAATTAAACCAAAAATTTACTAATATCTTCTGGCATTTCTTCGATCTCAGTATTAAAATATCTTTTCAATCCATGAAAATTTCTAATTTCTCCTTCATCATTCATTTTAACTAAATTAATAGCTACACCTTTTCTACCCCATCTTCCACTTCTACCTATTCTGTGAACATAATTATCTTTATTAGCTGGTAAATCATAATTAATTACTAGTGATACTTGTTGAATATCAATACCTCTAGCTAATAAATCAGTAGTTAACAATAATCTTGTTTTACCACTTCTAAAATCTTCTACTATATTATCTCTTTCTTCTTGTGTCATTTTACCATGAACATGTGAGATTGGAAAATCTTTTTCTTGTAAATTTTTAGCTAACCAATCTACTTTTCTAATTGTATTACAATAGATTATAGCTTGACTAGCATTAATAACACTGTATAAATCTAATAGAGCATCAAATTTATAATCTTCAATTTCAGTATTAATAAAAAATTGTTTAATTGCATCAACTGTCAAATTATCTTTTTTTAATAATATTTTAATTGGATCTCTCATAAAGTTTTTTGTAACATTTAATAGATCTCTTGGGATTGTAGCAGATAATAAACAAATTTGTACTTCTTCAGGAAGTTCTTTAAAGATTTGATATATTTTTTCTTTGAATCCCATTAGTAAAATATCATCAGCTTCATCTAAAATCAATAATTTCAAATTATCTAAACTAAGAATTTTTTCTTCAATCATGTGATAAATTCTTCCAGCGGTACCAACAATAACTTGAGCTCCCTTTTTAATTTGCGAAATTCCCTTTTTAATAGATGATCCTCCAATACATGAAGCCATGTTAATATTCGTATATTTGGATAAATTATTTAATACAGAATAAATCTGATTACCCAATTCTCTTGTTGGAGATACAATCAAAACTTGACAATGTTTTTGTTTAACATCTATCAAATTTAAACCACTTAATAAATATGTAGCAGTTTTTCCTGTCCCAGATTGTGCTTGTATAATACAATCTTTCCCTGTTAAAATAGCTTTTATCCCTTTTTCTTGAATTTTGGATGGTTTTTCAAAACCATATGAATAAATCCCTTTTAACAGATTTTCATTTAAATTTAGATCTTCAAAACTTATCAATTCCTCTTGATTCAGATCTTCATTCTGTTCTTTATCATTTTCTATATTTTCTTTTTTCCCGTTTTTATGAAAATTATTATTTTTATTTAATTGTAAATCAGTCATTTTTACTCATATAAATATATTATTCTTTAAATGAAAACTTAATATTTAAACTATTTTAATCCAACAAAATTTCTTAATTTATCATAACAGGTATTTTGCTCATTATCTTTAATATCATTTTCAATATCTTCTTCTTCAGATTTATCTTCTTCTTCAGATATATCTTCTTCTTCAGATTTATCTTCTTCTTCAGATTTATATTCATCTTCAGATATATATTCTTCTTCAGATATACTTGAATTGATTTTAAATATAAATGTTTCAATTAAAGATTCTTCATAATATTCTTGAATTACTAATTCTGTTTTATTTATTTTTATTGTTAAAAAGTATAATAGATGATCAATGTCTTCCCAATAATTTAATTCTGAATTCCATAAATAAATAAAATTATTTATTTCTATATTTGAAGCATCATAATTAATTGTCATTCTAGTATTATTATTTTTAAAATATTCACCTCTATATTCTTGTAATTCATTAGGAGTAATAAATCTTTTAATTATATTTTCTTGATAATAACTTTTATCATCTATAGTAGTCCAAATTTCCCAATGTGAGCCCCAATCTTTATAAGGATATATACAATTACCACTTAAACCCCAATGTATACCCCAACTGTTTCTAATAATAAATCCATCATTGTCATAACCTACAACTGTCATAGCATGACCTCCCAGGGGTTTGTCACCTGGTAATGGTATCCACATTCTAATAGTATAATTATAAGTTGGAAAGGCAATTAAGCATGGTCCATTTAAATATAATGCTTTTTTTAATTCTTCAATTGTATTAATTTGTGCATAATTTTTAATTTTAAATCTTTTTGCTTTTTCATATATGTCATATTCTATTTCATTTGAATTTTGAATTAAACCATAAGGATAATCTTTTTCAAAACATGATCCCTTATTTGATAAAATTTTCATAACATCTCTACAATACATTCCTTCAGAATCTTGATTTTCTCTGTTATTGTAAATAAATTGTGGAGACATTAATCCTTCATAGCCCACATCTCTTTTTTCTTGCCATTCTTTCATGCAAGCTGCTGATTGTGCCGCACAAGAACCCTGTTCTTTTTGATCTCTAGGAGTATTTATATTAGCACGATAATCTATTTTTTCAGGTAAATCTATTTGTGAATAAATAGAAGATACAACCCAATCTTTATCATCGAACGGAGAAGGTTTAATTGTCAATTTAGGTATAATATTCATTTTTAAATTAATAAAACAAAATTAATTTGAATAAATATTTGTCAACCAAAATTTTTAAGTATATCATATTCAATATCATATTTTAATTTTGTAATAATATCATAATGATAAGTAGAGAATAAAAATAGCCTCTTATAATTATTGGGCGATGCTTGATCTAATTCATCAAAATAATAAAAGAATATTTTTTTATTATTTTTTATTATAGGTTCCCACGTATTTTTCAAGTATAAAACTAATTCATCAATATTTGAATTTTTTTTTAATTTATACCAAACAGGTATTAAGAATATTTTTTGTAATGTATTATTTCTTTCAAATGCTTGTTTAATAATTAAATCATAATTTTCATTGTCAATAACTAAATTTAAAATAACTAATTTTAAAATACTTACAGGCAATTGATCCATATCACCCATTCTAAGATGAGCTTCAATAATTTTATTATTTATTGTTTCTATATTTAAATTACCTGTGAAAGTTTTCAAATATTGATTAATTAAATCTTTAATAGAATTTGGTATTTCTAATTTTTCTGTAATCAATTCCCAATTAGAAAAACATCCAAATCTTTCTGAATCATTAAATTTATGACCATGAAAACAAACAGTATAAATTATTTTACCCTTTCTCAAAACAAAATCCCAGCTTAAATGATCTCCTTCTAAATATTCGCACCAAAAATTTGTAGATAACCAGTTCTTATAAAAATCTTTTTTAGAACCAATAACATAACTTGATAAACCCATACCATAAAGATTAATAATTGGTTTTGAAACTACTGGATATTTTTTAGGTTCAATAGGCATTGGTGCATTATTTAATTTTTCATGGTTAGCTATAAACATCTTATTATATAAAAAATGAAATTGTGGATATTTTTCCCAGGCATCTAAATCGTTTTGAGGTAAATAATCATTTGGATTAATGTTAAATTGACTTTTTATTTGATTTTTAGCTTGTTTTAATCTTGTCATTATTCTCTAATAAATTTATCTTTATTTAAATATATACAAATGCAAAATAGAATATTGGAAAAAGATATTGTATTTATAAATATAATAAAATTTTTAAAATTAAATGATTTTATTAATTTATCTACTTGTAATAAAAAATTTAGTCAATTTAAAAATAAATCTTATATTTGGAAAGAAAAAAATAGACATATAGTAAACTTTTGTCATTTAATTGAGAATTATAAAGAACAGTATATTATGAATTATGGAGCAAAAAATAATATTTTATGTTCTATTTGTAATAATTATATTATCCATGATTTTTATATATTAATACATAATTGCAATTATGGTTTTACATATTGTGTAAAATGTGCAAATTCATTAAATGAATGTGAATGTGGATCTTATACATCATATCATAATAAATGTTTAAAAAAAGATAATTTCTATATAGTAAATTGTCCTTTGTGTAAACACAAAGTCGCAGCATATCATATCAACTACAATATTTAAAAAAAATTGATATTATTACTTATTTAATAATTAAAATATTAAAATAATAATAAAAATATATAAATAAAATGAGCAATTATTGTGGAAAAAAAATCTTCTCAGAAGAAATCTATAACTTCCTTAATATTAAGAAACAGCCATATTATTTAAATTTCATATACAATGCTTTCTTTGAAAAAATTCATTCCTTAAAAAACTGGAATAGTTATAAACTGGATGATAATACAAAGAAGTTGTTAAATATTGAATGGGGTGCTTATATTAAAGCATCGGTAATTAAGAGGCAAATTAAGGAACATCATGTTGTATCAACAGAAATTCCAGAAAATATTGTGTGTTTTACACAAAGTAATTTGGGTAGTCAAGTCCAAGAAATTAATATTTAATTTATATAAATTTTTTTGTTTATATAAAATCTTTAATAAGAATACTTATATCTTTATCAGTTTTTTGAATCCCAAATACTTATATCTTTATCAGTTTTTTGAATCCCAAATACTTATATCTTTATCAGTTTTTTGTATCCCAAATACTTATATCTTTATCAGTTTTTTGTATCCCAAATACTTATATCTTTATCAGTTTTTTGACAGCATCTACATTTGCATTATGTTTTTTTATTTTTACAAAGTTTTCATCTACAAATGGGATTACATTATCAGGTATACCAATATCTGGATTAGGATTAATAGCTTCTTGATATAATTGATATAATTTATGTAACGATGGTCTTTTCATATTAAATTTATTTTTATAATTACTCTTATATTTTTTAGCTAATTTGTCTATTTCTTTAATTTCTCTTTCTTCAAGTAAAGGGCCCATAGTAACAGATTGATAACAATGATCTTTAATTAAATAACAATCTACAATTGGTAATCTGAATAAATTCCAATCAGGATGTTTGCCTCTACCTATAATTTCAAAATTTGGTCCATTACCAACAGCATCTCCATAATATCCAGTGTAATCATTATTAGATGTTTCCCATAAATAATTAGTTCTATTTGAATAAAAGAAATGAATTAGAGTATCTGGATCGAATGCTAAATAACCATTAGTATCAATTTCTCCTCTTTCTCCTGTATAAGGATTCCATTTAAATTTAAATTTAAAGTATTTTTTGTTTTCATAGCCTTCAACTGGTAATTCTTCTAATAATATTGGATCTATGTTCTTACCTCTGAAATCTCTATAAGTATCAATAATTTCAACTAGTTTAGGCATATTTGTATTTTTAAGAGATTTTTCTAATATTTTGTAAATTTTACCAGTTTGAGTTATTTTTCTTCCAGATCTAGGGTTTATTAATTTGTTTTTAGACCATTTAACTAATTCTTCGTTAGTTGGTTTATTTGTTAAATAAGACATTATTTATATATAAACATAATATTTTCTTAAATGGAGCAATATTTAACCTATTATATATAAGGTTATTGAGTATCTTATTTAAAAAAAGTTGAATTTTAAAATATTTAAACAAAAACTTCATAATTATAGTATCAAAATAAAAGCAATAATGAGCAAAAACACAATGACAATTAAATTCAATAAATTCCAACCTTCAATGGTCAACTTTACTGACCTTGAGGAAAACAAAAGATCTAAAGGACAAAAAATAGCATATGTAAGATATGGTGATAAACAACCTTTCCTACAAACTCCTGAGATTCAATTGGAAACTTACGGTATTCCTAGAGCCGGTGAATATTACAAAGATGATTCTCAAAGATCTTTCATTAAAGTACCTTTGAATGAAGATTTTTCATCTGATGTCAAAACTTTTAAACAAAGTTTGGTTGAACTAGATAAAATTATGGATAGTGATGAAATGAGAGAAAAGATTTTCGGATCAAAGAAATCTGCTAAAGGATGGGAATACCAACCTCTAGTTAGAGAATCAATGGTACAAACTATTGAAGATTCCGATTCTGATTCTGATGGTGATGGTGAAGATGCTAAATCTTCTACTGTTCAATTTAGACCTTCTTATTTCAAAGCTAAACTTAAAACAAACTATGAAACCGGAAATATAGAAACAGTTGTTTACAAGAAAGATAATGGAGATAGATCTAAAGAAAAAGTTAAAACATTGACTGACCTTGAATCACTAGTAACTTACAGATCTACTATTAGAATGGTAGTTATGCCAAACAAACTATGGGCAGCTAAGAACATGCAAGGTAAAAAATATGGAATTACTCTCAAGATTACTCATCTTGAAGTAGAACCAATAGTAAGATCTTCAATGAGAGATTATGTAGAAGGTGATGCTTTCCTAGATTCTGATGATGAAGGTGCAAATGCAACTACTATCACTACACAAAAGGCACAATCCAAAGCTGATGATTCTGAAGATGAATCTGATGATGAATCTGAAATGCTAAATACTAAATCTCTTGGTAATGCACTAGATAATGATTCTGAAGATGATGATTCAGACTCTGATTCAGAAGATGAACCAGTAGTTAAGAAATCAACTAAATCAACAAAGAAATCTTCAGGTAAAGGTAAAAAAAAAACCTCTAAATCTGCCAACAACAGTAATTAAATATGGTTATGAATTTACTGATAAATAAAATTTAATTTATAAATTGCTTAATTATTTTATAATTTTAATCATAAAATAATTAAAATTTACTTAAAAATAAATTGATATAAAATTTTATATACTTAAGATATTATAATGAATTCAATTATATTAAAACCTTATAGAATATCTGAAATAGATTTAGATAAGATTATTTATGCAGAAATAAAGGAAGGGAAAAATAAAAAAGTAATTTATTTGAATTATGATAGTGATTCAAATGATCATCTTAGTTTTCAAACAACTAGTTTACTTAATATTGAAAGTTTAAAAAAAAAAGATGGTTTTTATGAATTAGATATTCCTTTATATGGTGCAAATACTCAAAAAGTTAGTCAATTAAATGATTTTTTAAGAGCTTTAGACAAAAAAATCATTAATGACGCAAGAAAAAATAGTAAAAAATGGTTTAATGGTATGAAAAATATAACCTATAAATCTGTAATAAGATCTAGTACAAATAAATCAAAAGAATATGTAAATGGGGTACTTAGAATAAAAATTACAGAAAACTCTAATACTGCTCCTATTTTAATAGATGGTAAAGGAAAAAATATAAATGTCAACGATATTAAACCAAATTCAAATATTAAAATGATTTTGGAATGTTATGCAATTTGGATAACTGATAGTGGTTTTGGTTTATATTTGAAACCAGTTTTAATGTCATTTATTGAAAAGAAAAAAATTATAAGATATGAATATCAATTATTAGATGACACCGAAGAAGAAAATGAACAAATTGAAGATGTCATGGATACTGAAGTAAACCCAACAAGTCAAAGTGCATTCATTCAAGATGTAATAGATAAACTTTCAGAAGATGAAACATCTCAAATTGAATTACCTGAAAACTTAAAAATTATTAAAAATACATGTGTAGAAAAAGTAAATACATGTGTAGAGAAAGTAAATACATGTGTAGAAAAAGTAAATACATGTGTAGAAAAAGTAAATACATCAGTAGAAGAAGTTAATATATCAGTAGAAGAAGTTAATACATATTCAGAAAAAAAAAACCCAGTTTATGAATTATCTTTACCGATTAAAGAAATATCTTTACCGATTAAAGAAATATCTTTTCCAAAAAAAGATTCTTCAGAAACATCTGATTACAATACAGATGATAATATACAAACATACAAAAATTATTCTTCGGAAGTAAATAAAATACTTAATCACGAATTAGAAGCTTTTGATGATAATATTAATAATTTAAATAATGATACAAGTAGTGAATCTTTAAATAACGATTTAACTGATATAAATGTAATAAGTAAAAATATGTTAAATCAAATAACCGAATCAGATATTAATAAAATTAGTTTAATTGATTCTGATTTAAATGATTCGTCATCTAATGAAGATCTAAAAAAACTTAAAAATATCATAAAAACAAATATTTAGACGCGATTTATTTATATTTTCGTAATATTAATATAAATAAATTATATTTTGAAAGTATTGATAGATGGATATTGCTACAATAACATCAATTCTAGATAATGTTAATAGATTAATAAATGATAATAATTTTACTGAAAATCAAGAAATAGAAATAGAGATTTATGAATTATCAGAAGAAAATGAAATTAAGAATAATAAATTATTTTTAAAAAAATTAGGCAAATATAATAGAATAACAAAAAAAGAAGAAAAATATAAATGCCCAATTTGTTTAGAAAAATTCAAGGAAGGAGAGTATAAAAGAGTTTTACCATTTTGTTTGCATAAATTCCATAAAAAGTGTATTGATAAATGGCTAGTAAATCAAAATAAATGCTGTCCTTTATGTAAATGTGATTATAATAATTTAACTAAAGATTCATCAAAATATTTTTAGTTTTTAAAGTAACTTCTGGTTTGTAATAAATTAACATGTAAAATAATATTACACAAGCAAAAAAGCTTAGAAAAAAGTTACAACCTAAAGATAATTTTTTTATTTCCATATTAATTTATGAAGATAAAAAAATTTTAGTGAATAAATTAATTCATAATTTCATAAAAAATAATTAAACTTAATAAAATTAATATCAAGTGAGTACTAGTAAAATCAGTTGAAAATAATTCTGTAAAATATCTCAAAGCATTAGAATCTTGATTACTCATAGAATAAAATATAATTAAAGCAATAACAATAACTAATATCATTTCCAAACCACCTGATCCGAATCCAGCTGTCTGTGATAATTCAGATTTTTGTTCTGTTTTTTGTTCATTAGATTGAGTATTAGAAGAACTTTGACCTGAAGTATTTGAAGATGTATTAGTATTAGAATTAGTACTTGTATTATCATTTGAATTTTGTGATGTATTTGATGCACCGGTTTCATTAGATTTAGATGCAGCAAGATCAGTTTGATTGGCAGAAGCCATTTCAGAAACAGCATCTTGCATACATTTTTGAACGGTTGGTCCATAAGATGTTAAATTCATTGATTGTGTAATATTACTTAATGTGTTACCATCACCAGAGACAACAATATTTTGAGAGTTATCTTGGTTGATATTAATACTTTCATTATTAGTGTAATTTTCAACATCAGATGGATTAACACCACAATCTAATGAAATATCACTGATGTTTCTGTTATCTACATTATTAACATTAGTACTCATATCTCTTGAATCTATATTAGAATATTGTCTAGAATCAGTATTAGAATAGGCTCTAGAATCAGTGTTAGAATAAGCTCTAGAATCAGTATTAGAAACACTTTGAGAACTTGAATAACTATTACTTTGAGATTGAGATGAACTATTTTGTTTACCTTTATTTCCCATTATAAAATACTATATATAAATAATTTATATTTTTTTATTTTTTTTTAAATTAAAAAATAATTTAACGATATATCAATAAACAGTTTTTAAAAATTTATTTTTTTAAAAAAATAATAAAAAAAAATATTCCTAAAACAGTTTTTAAAGCACAGTTTTCCATTAACTTAAATTTATTAAAAAGTTCAGGATATAACATATATGAAACTATTGCAAGAATAATAATTATTATTAAAATATCAGATCCTCCTGAAGCCATGCCACCAGTTTGATCAGTACTAGATTTTTGATCATTAGTTTGACTAGTACTTTGTATAGTTTTTAATGTTTGATCTGTTGTATTTTGAGATTCTTGTTTAGATTCTGATGTTGTTTTACTTTCAGAAGTATTTTCTGAAACTGTTTTAGAAGCAACCACATTTTTTGAAGCAAAAGCTATTTTTGATGTATTTTTAGATTCTTGTTGATTAATTGCATCTTGTAAGCATTTTTTTACTTCAGGTCCATATGAAGTTAAATTCATTGATTGTGAAATATTCTCTAAAGTGTTCCCATCACCTGATACAACAATATTTTGTGAATTATTTTGATTCATATTTATACTTTCATTATTTTCATAATTTTCTACATCATTTGCTTTTACTCCACAGTCTAAAGCAATATTTGATACTGATCTATTATCAGTAGTTGAAATATTTGTACTCATATCTCTACTATCAATATTAGTATAACTTTTATCATCAATATTAGTATAAGATTTAGCATCAATATTAGAATATGCTCGTGAATCGGTGTATGAATTAGAACTTTTATTAGATACAGAAACAGATTTTTGACTGCTACTACTGCCACTACTGGAACTATTACCCATGTAATATGTATATATAATATTATATATTTTTTTTTAATCATCATTTATTTTTATTCATTATTTTGGAAACTGTAAAACCTAAAATTGCTAATAATGCAATAACACCAATAATTAAAAACAATGAAGATCCATCAAAAGATCCTGATCCAAACCCAGCTGTTTGAGACATAGAGCTAGATTGTTCATTAGTTTGACCACTAGTTTGTGATGAATCCGATTTTTGTTTTGTAGAATTATTAGATGATGAAGATGAACTATTATCAGTTGCGTTTGAACTAGAATTTGATCCAGATGTTGACGCTGATGCTGAATTTGAGTTTGAGCTATCTAAATCAGTTGTATTAGCAGTTGACATCTTTGAAACAGCATTCTGCATACATTTTTGAACATCGGGTCCATAAGATGTCAAATTCATTTTTTGAGATATATTTTCTAAAGTGTTACCATCCCCAGAAACAACAATATTTTGGGAGTTATCTTGATTAATATTAATACTTTCATCATTAGTATAATTTTCGACATCAGTTGGATTAATTCCACAATCTAAAGCAATATCACTGATATTTCTATTATCTACATTATTAACATTTGTACTCATATCCCTTGAATCAACATTAGTATATGCTCTAGAATCTGTATTTTGATAAGATCTCGAGTCCGTATTTTGATAAGATCTTGAATCTGTGTTAGAAATACTTGATTTATTAGAATAACTTGTACTTTGAGATTGACTACCACTACTTTGTTTGCCTTTATTACCCATATATAATTAATATTATAAAAAATAAATTAAAATATTAATTAATTATTTTAGATATTATTAAAACTCCTAATACAATTTGAAGTTTATTATTATTTAATATTTCGTCTTTAAAAGAATTAAACATATAATTATTATCGATGTACAAATAAAATCCAATAATTATTAAAACTAATAAAACTTCAATAAATCCGGATCCCATACCTGCAGTTTGATCCATAGAATTTGATTGATCTGAAGTTTGTGATGATGATTGATCTGAAGAAGAGGATTGTTGAGTATCATTTGTACTTGTATTTCCTGATGTGTTAGATCCAGTATTAGCTGCAGAATTACTACCAGAAGTTTCAGATCCAGTAGAATTTGAAGATTCTGCAGATAAATCTGTTTTGTTATTGGAAGCCATTTCAGAAACAGCATCTTGCATACATTTTTGAACATTTGGTCCATAAGATGTTAAATTCATTGATTGTGTAATATTACTTAATGTATTACCATCACCAGAGACAACAATATTTTGAGAGTTATCTTGGTTGATATTAATACTTTCATTATTAGTGTAATTTTCAACATCAGATGGATTAACACCACAATCTA
>Ga0209534_10001595_pt1 | contig 23552 bp, 10 predicted proteins | sample COG_07_FD_184751 | JGI IMG/M metagenome (GOLD analysis project Ga0209534, IMG submission 184751) | Pelagic Microbial community sample from North Sea - COGITO 998_met_07 (SPAdes) (version 2) | ecosystem: Environmental > Aquatic > Marine > Neritic zone/Coastal water | place: Helgoland, sampling...
AAAAGTATCTCTTGAAACTCTTTTGAAAAATATTTTACCCAATAACTTCATTTTTGAGATTCGCGAAAAAGAAGTCATTATCAAGAAAAAACCCAAAACCCTTTCTGCTGTTTCAAATGAAGAAATTGAAACACAACAAATTAGAACCATTAGTGGAACGATCACCGATTCAGAGGGTAATCCTCTACCAGGGGCATCTATTTTTGAAGACGGTACTTCTAATGGAACAGTATCGGATTTTGATGGAAAATATGCCATTGAATTGGTAAATGAAGATGCAGTATTAAAAGTATCCTTCATTGGATTTGTTACTTCGGAGTTAAGCGTAGGATCATCTGATAACATGGATTTTTCACTTGCTGTTGAAGATTCTTTTTTAAATGAAATTGTGGTTACAGCACTTGGAATTTCCCGAGAGAAAAAATCACTTGGATATTCCGTGACTGAAGTATCAGGGGACAATGTAAATACAATTAAGGACAATAACCTTGCCAGTTCATTATCTGGAAAGGTAGCTGGACTTCAAGTAAATAATTCAGGATCATTGGGTTCTGGTTCGGTTATTACCATTAGGGGTAATAACTCAATTACTGGAAATACTCAAGCGCTAATAGTGGTTGATGGTATGCCAATCAATGCATCTATACCTATTACATCCGATGGTGGTCAACAAAATTCTGGTAGTAATAATGGCGGAGGTGGGCCTAGTTTCGAGCCAAGTATATCAGGTGGAGGTATTTCGGATATTAATCCCGATGACGTAGAATCGATATCAGTTTTGAAAGGACCTAGTGCAGCAGCACTTTATGGATCAAGGGCGGGTAATGGTGTAATTCTTATTACAACAAAAAAAGGCTCTCGTTCAGACAGATTAGGTGTTACGATTAAGTCAAATGTATATTTTGATAATCCTATGTTTTTACCTGATTTTCAAAACCAATATGGTCAAGGTTCTTTTGGATCCCCATATTCGGATCGTGAAAATGATTGGGGGCAATTCTCTTGGGGAGCCACTTTAGATGGATCTCAACAGCCATATTATGATGGTACAAGCAAGGCATACAGTGCACAACCCAATAACGTTGAAAACTTTTTTAGATCAGCCTTGCGTTCAATAACCTCTCTTTCAATTGACAAAGGATCAGATGCTGGATCTGTTCGGTTTTCATACACCAACAACTCATCTGAGTCAATTGTAGAAAATTCGGACTTAAACAGTCATAACTTTAACTTAAGAGGAGTGGCTAACTTATCGGATAGATTAACGGTAGATGCTAAAGCAACATATTTCACTCAAGATGTAAAAAACAGAGCCTCAACAACAGGAGCTCAGGGCTTATTAACACATGTATTCAACATACCTAGGAATGTGGATATTGAAGATTTACGAACCTATCAAGTAGATAATCCTGCAACTCCAGCAGAATTCGCTGTTATACGTTATGCCGACGAATTTATTGGGAATCCCTATTGGATGGCTCATCATGATGAGACAAGAGTACGCAGAAATAGATTTTTAGGTTTTACCAAAATAAATTATGAATTTACAGACTGGCTGAGCGCTTTTGTTCGTGTTGGGGCAGATATAACTAATGTTAGAGATAATAAAATCTACAAACCTGGTCATCACAATCGACCATTGGGGGAATTGTCAATTAGTGAAAGTTCATTTGGGGAATTAAACTCTGAATTCTTGGTCACTGCAAAACAAGACTTTACAGAAAAGTTGAATTTTGTTGCTAATGTTGGAGGTAACTTATCCAAAAGAACTTCAGAAGGAATGTTGGTTAGAGGGACAGACTTCAAAGTGCCTACTAAATTTTTCTTGAACAACATAAGAACTATTAGTGCAACAGAAGAGTCGCCACTGGCTATTAAGAAAGTAAGTTCTTTGTATGGGTCAATCAACTTAGCTTACGATAACTTTCTTTACATAGACCTTGCTACACGTAATGATTGGTCCTCTACATTAAGCAAAGACAATAGATCTTACATGTATAATTCTGCCAGTATAGCTGCGGTAATTAATCAATTTATTGATCCCAGTCAGGAATTTTTCAATTTTATTAAAGTTCGTGCAAGTTTAGCTCAAGTAGGTAATGATACTAATCCATATCAAATTAATCAGACTTTCAGTGTGCCAGGAAATGGATATCTTGGACTTACTACACTTGGATTTCCGAATGTTAAATTAAATGATAATTTAAAAGCGGAAACAGTAACATCCTCTGAATTTGGGATAGAGTTAAGCATGCTTGACAACAAACTAACCTTGGATGTTTCTGTTTATGAAATGTCTACTGAAGACTTGATTTTTGACATTCCAGTTCCTGCAGCAACAGGATTTCTATTTTCAAGAGAAAATATTGGTAAAGTTTCCAACAAAGGGGTAGAAATTGCTTTAGGCGCTTCCTTAATTAAAATGAATGATTTCTCATGGGACACCTCACTTTTTTACTCAAAAAACGAAAATACAGTAGATGAATTAACCGATGGACTTGACAGTTTTGTATACAACTCCTCATCAGACAATAATATTTTTGTTAAAGCTACAAAAGGTGGTAGCATAGGTGATATATATGGTAAAATTTTAACAGGAGAAGTAGATGCTACTGGTGCACCGCTTGCTTCAGCGTCACCAACGGAGCTGCTAGGAAATGCTCAACCCGATTGGCTAGGGGGATGGTCAAATACCATTAGGTACAAAGACTTTTCCATGAGTTTCTTAATCGATGCAAGAATGGGCGGACAAGTATATTCGCAAACATCAGCCGATTTGGATAGAAGTGGTGTATCTGAAAGAAGTTTACAATATCGTGATACTGCTGTCACTTTGACTGGTATTAATACGGGAACAGGTGTTGCCAATACTGAGAGTATTACTGGTCAAGAATATTGGACAGCTATGAGTAATATTTCTGGCAACTACATTTATGATCAAGACAACATACGTTTAAGAGAACTTTCTATTGGTTATAATGTCCCTAATGTGTCTTCTATTGGACTTCAAAGCGCATCAATTCAATTGGTAGGTAGAAACTTATTTTTCTTATCTAAAAGTGCTGATGATATTGATCCCGAAGCTATGCTCGGTACATCAATTGGAGTTCAGGGGATGTCACATTATTCTATGCCTACCTTAAGAAGCCTTGGTCTGAATTTGACTTTAAATTTTTAATATAAAAATCAATAAAAAATGAAAAATATAATATTATTATTAACGAGTCTTTTATTGGTATTTTCAATATCATGTACAGAAGATTATGATGAAATAAATGATCAACCGGATGCACTTTCTGTTTCTGATGTAAGTGCTAAATTTTTTGTCACTACTCTTCAACAGAAACTTTACAGAGATAATGTTTTTGAATTGTGGTATGGTAGAATTCTTCATTCAGATATGTTTGCTGGACACTTTTCTGGCGGACACAGTGCTTATGCCTGGGCTGGAGATTTTGCATGGAATTACTGGAATGCTCTAACAGACGGCGGTTCTTGGGGTCCTTACTCAGCATACAATAGCACGCTAACCTCCTTTATGAATTTAGTAGGTGAAGGTGGAACACTGGAAAATGAACAGTATTACGCTCTTGGACTTGTCATGAAAAGTCTATACTACCACGCATTTACTGATCAATTTGGTGCAATCCCATTTTCTCAAGCTTCTGACCCAGACATTAAATTACCTGTCTATGACGACCAAATTGATGTTTATAAAGGTATAATTGCAGATTTAGATAAAGCAATTTCAATTATAGGAAGTAATTCAACCACTGGAGAAGGGGTTGATTTACTTGGAGAAAACGATGTTATTTTTAATGGGAATATGCAAAATTGGAAAAAGCTTGCAAACAGTTTAAAACTGCGGATTGCACTCCGTGCCCACGGTTCACCTGGTGAAGACTTTTCTACAACCGCAGCCTCTGAGGCAATTGCTTCGGGTGTACTTGCTGATACAGATGCACTTTTAGAGGGATATGCTGAAGAGACCGATATATGGGGTGGATCAACTTCTTATGGAGATGTATGGCACACTTGGCCAACTGCCCGATGGAAAATGGCGGAACCTTTGGTAAATGTTTTAAAAGCAGACAACGATCCTAGATTAGCAATAATGTCAAAACCAATTGAGGGAGGCTCTGTAACTATTAAAATTACTCCTAGAGATGGAGAGACTACTGCACTTGTCGAAAAGCATTTGACTTTTCTTAAAAGTACACTTGATGATGCGGGGCTTATTTTGGATACAGATTATACATGGACTGAAACAGCTGATGAATTGACCATCACCATAACTGAAGGCTTGCATTATGTAGGATTACCTGGACGAATGAATGGGAAACTTCAGCGATATTTCAATACTAATTTGTTCTCTGACCCAGCTGAAAATTTAACACAAAAGGTAAATCAAGGTAAACCTGTTTTACCGTCAGTAATTATGTTAGCTGGGGATACTCACTTTATGATTGCAGAGGCTATACTTAGGGGACTTGCTTCAGGTGATGCAGCGGCGTACTATCAATCTGGTCTAAGAAAAGCCATGGAACACTGGGAGACTATCAGTGGCGTTTCATTGGACGAAAGCAAGATGGCAGCATTGACTGGAACTACGGAAGAACAGTTAGAAAAAATAGCAACCCAACGTTGGATAGCTAACTATACCAACAGTCTCGAAGCTTGGGCGATTGTTCGCGATACAGGATATCCAAGTTCAGCAGTTAGTACGTCATCTGATGATGATATTATCAGCTTAGCTGGGCCTCTCAATGGAGCCTATCCTAATAGATTGCGTTATGGTTCAGGAGTTTATAACTCAAATCAAGCTAATGTTGAAGCAGCAGTGGCTAAACAAGGTCCCGACGTAATGGCTACTAAACTGTGGTTTGCGAGTGAATAGAAATAAATATTTTTTTCAAATATTTAAAAAAGCCTGTAAGTGATTACAGGCTTTTTTGTTTCCACTAATCCATCGGAGTAATCGTTTACTTTAAAGTTTTTTTTAAATTAGGGTGAAATTAATTTTAAATGAGTAGTACGCTTTTTAATAGAATCATTTGTTTTTCCTTGATCCTAATGACGGCCTTTGGGTGTACCAATAGTATTCCAGAGCAAGTGGTGCAAGAAATTTCAAAGTTACCCGATAAAATTGACTATAACTACCACGTCAAACCCATACTGTCTGATAAATGCTTTTCCTGCCACGGCCCTGATGCCGACAAGAGAAAAGCCAACTTAAGATTGGATTTCGACAAAAAACAATTACCGAGAAACGATGCAGAAGTCCTAACCATCGATGATGTAAAATCCGAAATTCCCAATCGTTTGTTTTCTCAAGATCCCGAAATTCAAATGCCCCCACCAGAGTCTCATTTAAGTCTGTTGGATACCGAAAAAGCAAAAATTTTAAGGTGGATTGATCAAGGAGCCCAATACAAACCCCATTGGTCCTTTATTCCAATTGAAAAAAACAATGCACCCATTCCCTCAGAAGATACTTGGGGAGAAAATGAAATCGACTATTTTGTAAAACAAAAATTAGACGAACTCCAACTTACGCCCTCAGACAAGGCAAACAAGGAAACCTTGATTCGTCGTTTAAGTTTTACCCTCACTGGGCTTCCACCGAGCTTGGAAGAAATTGATTCCTTTCTGGCCGATGAATCTCCCCTTGCCTATGAGAAACTCATCGACCGATTGCTTCAGTCACCACATTATGGGGAAAGAATGGCGGCAGAATGGATGGACGTTGCCCGTTATGCAGATTCCGATGGCTATTTGGACGACAAGCACAGAGATTTTAGCCCCTGGAGGGATTGGGTAATCAATGCCTTTAATAGCAACATGAGCTATGAAAACTTCGTAACCCATCAGCTGGCGGGAGACCTAATTCCCAATGCGGATCAATCCAGCAAAATTGCAACGGCCTTCAACCGCCTCCATAAAAAAAATTCAGAAGCAGGGATCATCTTTGAGGAATACAGGACTGAATATGTCGCTGACCGGACGGTTACCTTTGGCAAAGCTTTTTTGGGTATGACCATGGAATGTGCCCGTTGCCATGACCACAAATACGACCCCATCAGTCAAAAGAATTTTTATGAAATTTCTAGTTTTTTTAACAGCACTAATGAAATAGGACATGCAGGATATGGGCCAGGACAGGTTGCGGGTCCCTCTTTGCTTCTTACCAGCGATGAGCAACAGACCCTAATCGATTACATCAATAACGACCTAAATGACCAAAAAGAAAAAATACTAAAAAACCAATCCCAAAACCAACCCCTTTTTGAAATTTGGTTTGGCGACAAAGAAAAAGCAATTAAAGATGTAGTAAAGAACATAAATAAGGGATTAGTGGCACATTATCCATTTGATGATTTCAGATCCAAAGGGACATCAAAATCCTTTTCCAGCCCAAGCCGTATTCGCGGACAAAAGGCTGCGACCCTTTCTGAACCCATCATCACAGAGGGACATATAAACAAAGGGTTTTTTATTGACGAATTCACCCAGATGAAGCTTCCCAAAAAGGTAGGCTGGTTCGATCAGACGGACCCCTTTTCGCTTTCTTTTTCCATATATGCAGATCACAAAGATCAGGAGGCCATCATTTTTGGTCATTGTGAACAAATCCGATTGGGTCTCAAAGGATACTCATTTTTTATCAATGACAACAAACTCAAGTTTGTCATGGCACGGTCTTGGCCTCAGAATGCCATTGAGGTTGAAACCATAAAGCCGATTGCGCCAAAAAGCTGGAGTCAAGTTGCCATTACCTATGACGGTAAAGGTGGAGTCGAGGGAATCCAGATATATATTGATGGAAAAATAACGGATGTAAATAGAAAAGGCAACAAATTGTACAAATCGATTCTCTTCGAACCCGATATACATACCTACGGATTTGAAGGATTCAAAATAGGATCCAATCATAAACTGAAGACTTTTAAAAAAGGGGGATTTGATGAATTAAAAATTTATGACAGAGAATTGACCGCCCTTGAGGTTGCCTATCAGAACGATCCAGAGTATTTTGCTCAAAAGGTTTCTGCAGATTTCGGTCAAGAGAAAGAACGGTTTAAAGATTATTTTTTTAAGAATGTTGAGCCCTCACAACGTTTACTGAATATCGAATACCTCAATCTAAGGAAGAAATTAACCCAGACTCTTGACCCCATCCCTGAATTGATGGTCATGGGAGATGCCCAAAAACCCCGACCTACTTACCTGCTCAACCGAGGAAATTATGACGATCCCAGAGAAGAAGTCTTTCCCAATACACCAGAGATAATCTTTAAATATAGTAAAGAACTTTCCAAAAACAGATTAGGTCTATCTCAATGGCTTTTTGACACCAAAAACCCTCTTACAGCAAGGGTTTTTGTAAATCGACTCTGGCAAATGCACTTTGGTAGGGGCTTGGTTTCCTCTTCCGATGATTTTGGAAATCAAGGAGGATTGCCCAGTCACCCAGAATTATTGGATTGGTTATCTCAATACTTTGTTGAAACCAATTGGGATATTAAGAAATTGCACAAGAAAATTTTGAGTTCTGCTACCTTTCAGCAATCCTCCAAAATAAGAAGTAATCTGGAAGACATAGACCCCGAAAATTCATTCTTGCTAAGAGGTCCTCGCTACAGAATGTCAGCCGAAATGATTAGAGACAATGCCTTAAAAATCAGTGGACTATTGGTTCCCAAAATAGGAGGGAAGAGCGTTTACCCCTATCAACCAGAAGGACTTTGGGACTTGAGCGATAAATCATGGAGGTATCGTTACAAGCACGATACTGGTGATGGATTGTACAGACGAAGTTTATATACTTTTTGGAAACGATCGTCACCGCCTCCTTCTATGATTATTTTTGACACCCCAAATCGTGATCTATGCGCTGTAAAAAGAACCTTGACCAGCAGTCCACTCCAAGCTTTAGTAATGCTCAATGATCCCCAATATATTGAAGCTGCAAGGGTAATGGCAGAAAAATCCATTTTATCAGATCTCAACAGTATAGATCAAAAATTAGGTCTAATCTTTAGAAAAATTACGGGCAGGGTCATAAAAGATCAAGAATTAGAAACCTTAAAAAGATTTTATTCAGAGGAAAGAGAAAAATTTTCTAAAAGCCCTAAGAAAGCTATTGCCTACTTGACCACGGGAGAAAGCTCGAGAAACAGAATAACAAATATTTCCGATACCGCTGCACTGGCTACTGTTATCAATGTAATAATGAATACTGCCGAAGCCATAACCATTAATTAGTTGAAGAAGGATGGATGAATTTTTAAAGCATAAAATACAAGCTACTTCAAGGAGGGATTTTTTAAAAAAATCATCCTTGGGATTTGGATCCATTGCCTTATCCTCTATTTTGGGGCCTAATTTTGGATCAGCTCAAAACAATTCGCCTCAGATCAATCCTATGGTGGGTAGGGTGCCTCATTCTCTTCCTAAGGCAAAGCGGGTGATTTATCTTTTTCAAAGTGGAGGGCCCTCTCAAATAGAGACTTATGACTACAAACCTGCTCTTTCTAAATGGCACGGTCAGGAAATTCCCCCTTCTTTAAAGCAGACTCAAAGAAATTCTGGGATGGTAGAAGGTCAATCTTCTTATCCACTTGTAAAATCAATCTATGACTTTAAACAATATGGACAATCAGGTGCCTGGATCAGCGAACTGTTTCCTTATACTGCGGGCATCGTTGATGAACTCTGTATCATCAAATCCATGTATACCGATGCCATAAATCACGAGCCTGCGGTGATGTTCGTCCAAACAGGGTCTCAGTTTAGCGGTCGACCTTCCATAGGGTCCTGGCTGAGTTATGGTTTGGGAAGTGACAATAAAGATTTACCTGATTTCATTGTAATGGTATCCAAGTCTCACTCAGGAGCACAACCCCTCAATTCTGCCTCGTGGAGTAACGGATTTTTACCCTCTCATCATCAAGGGGTTCAATTGAGATCGGGAAAAGAACCCGTCCTCTACCTCAACAATCCACATGGTGTAGACCCAACAGATCGAAAAAAAGCCATTGATTATATCAACGAATTAAACCAGTTCCAGTACGATAGCTATGAAGACCCAAAGATATTATCTCAAATCAAGCAGTATGAAATGGCGTATCGAATGCAACAGTCTGTACCCGATGTCCTGAATGTAAAAGAAGAACCACAGCACACCTATGATTTGTACGGAGAAGACGCCAAAATTCCCGGAACATATGCTTATAACTGTTTGCAAGCCCGAAGACTTGCAGAAAAAGATGTGAAATTTATCCAGTTGTATCATACCGGATGGGATCAACACGGAAACCTGCCCTCTCAAATCAAAAAACAAGCCTTAGATACCGATCAAGCAACGGCTGCCTTAATTCAAGACTTGAAGCAAAGAGGCTTGTTGGAAGATACGCTGGTGATCTGGGGAGGAGAATTTGGAAGAACCAGTTTTTCGCAAGGAAGACTAACAGCAAACAATTATGGAAGGGATCACCATCCAGGTTGTTTTACGATGTGGATGGCCGGTGCTGGTGTTAAGAAAGGTTTCGTTTATGGAAAAACAGACGATTTCAGTTATAATGTAGTTGAAAACCCTGTCCACGTTCATGATTTTCAAGCCACATTGTTACACCTAATGGGAATCCATCACGAAAAGCTAACCTTTAAACATCAAGGGAGACGCTTTAGATTGACCGATGTTCACGGTCATGTCGTGAACGATATACTCCTTTAATATCGATTGTATATGGGCTGTAAGAATCAAATGTCATAATGGACTACAACGTATTCCAACAAAAAAAGGGATTACAATGTTGTAATCCCTTTTATTTTTTTGTTGGCCTACTAGGGCTCGAACCTAGACTCTTCTGAACCAAAATCAGACGTGTTGCCAGTTACACCATAGGCCATCAGAAATGTTTTGCAAATTTATATTAAAGTTTTTTGTTGCCAAACAAATCGATTTAAAAATCTCCTAAACTAAAATGATGGCTAAAAGCCTTATTTTTTCATATAATTCATACATTCGTGAAACAAAATTATACATGTCGATCAACACTTTTCAATTGTGGAACCGAAGTTTTGGTTGGGGCGTATTCACTGTAGCCCTTCTAACCTACGGCCTTACCGTCGAACCCACCGCTAGTTTTTGGGATGCAGGAGAATATATTGCAACTGCTGCCAAGCTTCAAGTGGGGCACCCACCAGGAGCTCCTCTATTTCAGATGATAGGTGCTTTTTTTGCACTTTTTTCCACTTCGCCCGAAAATACGGCCCTAATGGTCAATTATATGTCCGTTTTTTCCAGTGCTTTTTCAGTACTGTTCCTTTTTTGGACCTTGACCTTGTTAATGAAAAAATTACCCGCATTTCAATCCCTAGAAAATAACGCCGAACGATTGACCTTTTTTGGAAGTGCAATGGTAGGCGCATTGGCCTTTTGTTTTTCGGATAGTTTTTGGTTCAATGCTGTAGAGGCGGAGGTTTATGCGATGGCGACCTTTATTCTTTCCTTGCTTTTTTGGTTGGGACTTCGGTGGGAACAGGATATGAATTCCCCAAGAGGAGACCGTTGGTTGTTATTGATTTCATTTATTATCGGTTTGTCTTTCGGTGTTCACTTTATGGGATTATTGACCATTCCCGCCATTGGGATGATTTATTACTTTAAAAACACCCCCAAAGTAACAGTCAAAAGTTTTCTTTTGGCCAATGTGGTCTCCATCGCCATCCTACTATTTATTTTTAAACTACTACTACCAACTACCCTTGCCTTTTTTGGTAACTCAGAAGTTTTCTTTGTCAATAAAATGGGATTGCCCTTTAACAGTGGGACTTTGATAGCAGCATTGTGTATCGGCCTCTTTTTTTATTACAGTCTGAAATACACTCGAAATCAAAAGTGGATCAATGTCAATACCGCTATCCTGTGTGTACTTTTTGTATTGGTTGGCTTTTCCTCTTGGCTAATGATCCCCATTCGGGCCAATGCCAATACGGTGATCAATGAAAATTCACCAGCAGATGCACGGGCACTTTTGGCTTATTACAATCTTGAGCAATATCCCGAAACCCATCTGTTCTATGGACCTCTTTTTTCAGATATATATGCCGGACAGGATGAAACCGAACCTTATATAGACGACAAACCCAAATACGAAAGAGACTACAAAACAGGAAAATACATTATTGTCAACCATTGGGAAAGGGCTAAAATCAATTCCAGCAGCAAACACCGCGGCTTTTTGCCCCGTCTTTGGAGTTCCGAACACGCAGGAAATTACATGAATTTTACTGGCCCATTAGAGTTTTCGATAGTACCGGAATATAAGAGCAACGAAATGTTGAAGAGTCGAGTAGATGAATTTAGAGAAGACATTCGCGACGGAGTGGTTACCGGAGACGATTATCATAAGTTTTTCAGATCTCTTTCTCCTTATTTGGTAATAGAAAAACCGAGTTTTTGGAGTTCCCTTCAATTCCTGTTTCAATACCAAATCGGCTATATGTATTGGCGTTATTTTATGTGGAATTTTACTGGAAGGCAAAACGACATTGCCGGGACCTACAACGTATTGAATGGGAATTGGATCAGTGGAATCCCCTTCATTGATAATTTGAGGTTGGGCAATCAATCGGAAATTTCGGATGATGCGCGAAACAACAAAGCCAGAAACACTTATTTTTTCCTTCCTTTTTTGTTGGGATTGATGGGGTTAATTTTTGTGTATCAACAAGACCCCAAGCGTTTTTGGGTATTATTACTTTTCTTTTTGTTTACTGGACTGGCACTCAAGATTTATTTGAACGAGCGTCCTTTTGAACCCCGCGAAAGAGATTATGCATTGGTTGGGTCCTTCTATGTTTTTGCATTATGGATTGGGTTGGGAGCTTTTTATCTCTCACAAAAGACCAAGACATGGATTAAATCAAAGGCAATTGCCCCAACGGTAGTTGCAGTATGTTTAATGGCAGTACCGGTATTAATGGCTTTTCAAAACTGGGACGATCACGATCGTTCTGGACGTTATACCGCCCAATCTATGGCCAAATCCTATTTGGAGTCCATTCAAAAAGACGTGGGAGCCATGATTTTTACCATTGGAGACAACGATACTTTTGCCTTGTGGTATGCCCAAGAGATTGAAGGCTATCGCACCGATGTAAAAACCATTAACACTTCCCTTTTGGCAACAGACTGGTACATCGACCAACTCAAAAGAAAAACCTATGAGAGCGACCCCATCCCATCACAGATGACACACCCGCTCTACGCTTATGGCATTCGGGATTACATCAAGCATGAATCACTTTTGGATTCTGTTCGATGGGACATCAAAGATTTTATGAATTGGGTCGCAAGTGATCACCCCAGAACAAAATACAAAAGCCTCTTGGAACAAGCCGGAGAGGATCCCCGACGTTTGCCCAAAGGAACTCAGGAAATGGTGTTTTATCCTACCAATAAAATCAGGGTGGAGGTCAACAAAGAAAACGTTTTGAAAAGTGGAGTAGTAAAACCCGAAGACGAAGCGCTCATCATTCCCTATATCGACATTGATTTACCAGAGGGTGGGATGACCAAAAATCAGATCATGATGTTGGATATTTTGGCCAATAACGATTGGAAAAGACCCATCTATTTTACTGGAGGTAGTTATGCCGATTCAGAATATATTTGGATGAAGGAGTACCTTCAATTGGAGGGATTGGTGTATAAATTGGTTCCCATCAAAACACCCCAAAATTCAAACAACCCATACATAATGGGTCGTTTGGATGCCGATTTGATGTATGATATTGTCATGAATTGGAGCTGGGGAAATTCTGAAAGTCCTGATATTTATCACGATGTAGAAACCAGGAAAAACAGTATTTCTTTTAGGAGTAATATGGCGCGCTTGGCCGAAAAGTTGATTGAGGAAGATAAAAAAGACAAAGCCAAAAAAATCCTTGACTTAGCCATGGAAAAGATGCCTTTGGATTATTTCGGATACTATAGCCTTCTCGTGCCCTTTGTAGACACCTATTATCGTCTGGGAGTCATAGAATCTGCACAGAGTCTCGCCAAACAAGTGGCGTTCAAATACAGCGATGAATTGGAGTATTTTACCTCTCTAACCCCAAGTGAGCAATTCATGATGGGTGAGGAGATCATCACACAGGTTGAGCGATACAGAACCCTAGTGGAAGCCATTTTGATTCATGAAGATCGTGAACTTTTAAAAACAGAATTAGATCATTTTACCAATGCAATTCAACGCTTTAAGAGTCTCTATGGAGATTATGACTATTATACTTCTCTCAACGATTTTGTTGAAGGATACTATCTTTCGGGCCAAAAGGAAAAGGCTGAGGAACTGGCAGTATCCATAGTATCCCAATATGAAGAGCGTTTTGGAATGATTGCTCAGTTTTCCAAAAGCAATAAGAAACTATTCTTTGATCGTGTCAAGGGAGAGATACTCGACTTCCAGGAATTGATATACCGAGTTGAGCTTATGGACGGTGCTGATTTTGCTGACAGCTTGCAAAAGCGATTTGATCAATCAATGGAACAATTTGAATTAGACGAGAACAGCTTGGAAAACTAATTCAGGTGGTCTTGCATCAGACTGATTAGGGTATTGGCATCTTGCTCACCACTTTGTCTCCATACCATTTCACCCAGTTTATAGATCATTAAGGTTGGAAGTACCTTTACTCTTAGGGCATCTGAAAGTTTGATATTTTTTTCAGCATCAATCTTGATAACCTTCCCTTTATCGCCCATGGCTGCTGCAACATCTTTTAATATGGGATGCATTGAATTAGAAACTTCTTCCTCTGCGTTGTAGAAAACCAATAGCAGCGGTAATTTGTCATCAATGAGTTCACCAAATTTTGACATTTCTCAAGAATTTCAAGGGTTTCACCTACGCAAATGTAGTTTTTTTTGCGATTAAATCAATAAATTCCTCTTTTTCAGGGTAATTACAGTGATTTCTGGCCATATCCCCACACGTCCAGGATAGGCCAAATATCCAAATCCTCTGTTCACATTAAGTTTTTGTTCCTTATTTTCATAAATGCCTGCCCATTGTTTGTAGCGCCACTGGATGGGGCTCCATTTTATCCAGCCTGGAATTTCTATCCCAAATTGAAAACCATGGGTATGTCCACTTAATGTAAGATGAAAAGGATTTGAATGTGGAAGTACTTCAGCTTCCCAGTGGGAAGGATCATGACTGAGGAGTATTTTGAAATCCTCCGATTGGATTTTCGAAATGGATTTTTCCAAGTCACCTGCTTTTTTAAATCTCCCTGCCCCCCAATTTTCAACACCTACCAAGGCAAGTTTTTCTCCATTTTTTTCAATATATCGACTTTCATTCAGTAACAGATCGAACCCCATATCCTTGTGGATTTGATACATTTCCTCAAGGTTTTTTTGTTTTTCAGCTTCGCTTTCCCAATCGCTGTAGTCACCGTAATCGTGATTACCCAGCACAGAAAACTTACCATATGGGGCCTCGATTTTAGAGATTATATCAACCCAAGGCTGGGCTTCCGAAGCTTTGTTGTTAACCATATCTCCCGTAAAAAGCAGTAGGTCGGATTTTTGTTGGCTGATCAAGTCCATACCGTAGGCTACCTTTTCAAAATTGTCGAAACTCCCACAATGCAAATCTGAAATTTGAGTGATTTGGAAACCGTCAAAACTGTCAGGCAAGGAGTCGTATTCCAAGGTGTATTTTAATACCCTATAGTTGTATCTCCCCTTATACATCCCGTAGAGGAGGGAGGTAAGAGGAACGGTTCCCATGGCCAGCGCTATTTGGGCAATAAATTTTCTTCGATCAGGAAACTGTAGTTTAGGCTCGTTGGCGAAATAGTGGTAAAGACTCATGATCACTCTACCGATATCCTCAAAAAAGAGCACCAGTATCATGACGAGTTGTCCACTGATCAAAGCAATGAATAAGCCAATGGTGTAGGCAATGAATGGAGTCCAACCCACCGCTCGATCATAAGTTATGGTTTGCCATATAATACTGCCCAAAACCAGCCCTACTGTCAATCCGTAAATGGTCCACCATACTTTGTTTTGTGTAACGGTTTTGAGGGCTTGAAAGGAATACCATTGTACAATGATTAAAAAAACAACAAAAGGAATCCAGCGCATCAATTAATTTTTATCCAAAGGTATAAACTGAAAATGGATTAGTCTTGGGAAAAATTATTTAAAGCCTATTTTTTCTGCCAGTAATTTGGCTTTCCCATCGGTCAAACTGGCGACAAAACAAGTCGCGTTTAGCAAGGTTTGATATAGGTTTTCGGCAGGTAGGTCCTCATGATCTGGAATCAATTGCAATAGCAATTCGTCATAGCTGTTGGCCTTTTTGAAAAAAGTATTGGAAGCGGCTAAAACAAAAGCATCCAATAGAGCTGTGATTACCTTGTAGCCAACAATTTCTTTTTGAACCACTTCTCTTGAACAATAGATTTTCTGTACACTCAGGTTGATGATGTCCGTAATTTGAGCTTTGAACTGACTTTTTTCGAGTAAGGCATTCCCAAAATTTCCATGGAGAATATCGTTTTCATTTTCGGTAAAAATTCTAACGGCATCCTTAATGAGACTGTTAATAGCTAAAGCCCTTAGGTAGCCCAGTCGTTGGGTACGGTGTTTTAATTTAGAGTATTTAAGCGTATCCATATCTTCTCTGACCAGATTGATTAGGTACTCTAGCGCATACTCTTCTTCAATCCACCCGAGGTGGATCCCATCTTCAAAATCGATGATGGTGTAGCAAATATCGTCGGCTGCCTCAACCAAATAGGCAAGTGGATGGCGGTGAACTGTTTTTGGATCGGCCAATCCTAAATCTTGGGCAAGGACATTAAAGAAAGGTTCTTGTGCCTGAAAAAAACCGTATTTTTTGTGAGCAACATGGGAGGTAGGACGGTGAGGAAGACTGGCTTTGGGGTATTTGATAAAGGCACCTAGGGTGGCATAACTGAGCCTCAAGCCTCCAGGGGTACCCGCTTTACTTTCGGTTAAGATTTTGAATCCGTTAGCATTGCCCTCAAAGGTGCATAAATCTTGGTATTCTTTATCCGTCAGTTGTGATTTGAAATTTTTGCCATTACCTTCTTTAAAGAAGTGACCAATGGCCTTTTCACCACTATGACCAAAGGGAGGGTTGCCGATATCGTGAGAAAGCGCAGCCGCAGCAACAATAGCGCCAAAGTCGTTGATTTTATAACCCAAATCTTCTGACAAATAAGGGTATTTTTCAAGAATATTCTTACCAGCCATTCTACCCAAACTCCTGCCCACCACAGAAACCTCCAAACTGTGAGTAAGCCGAGTGTGAACAAAATCCGTTTTTGAAAAGGGAATGACCTGAGTTTTGTCTTGTAAACTTCTAAAGGCACTCGAAAAAACAATGCGATCATAATCTACTTCAAATCCCAGACGGGTATCGTTTTGTGCCAACCTTGGGCGGTCTTTATTGTCTCCAAACCTCTTGAGCTTCAGTAGATTATCCCAGTTCATACTTTTTAAACATTACCGAATTGTTAACCCTAAAATTTATAAATAACATTAAATTAAAATTGTCACACTGTATTTTAACATTTACATAAAATCAATCCACTTCATGCCCCATACATTTGTCACAAATCTAAATTATATAACCATAAAAAATTGAAAAAATTGAAATTTATTCCATTATTCCTTACTGTTTTATTTTTTATTTCTTGTTCTGAAGAAGACCCAATTATTGAATACGTTACTCTTACTGAAACAGTAATAGAAACAGAAACAGAAACTGTTGAAGTAGATGCTTTTGCAGATTCTACATTGGAAGGTAATATTACTTCTGACACCACATTAGATGCTTCTAAAATTTGGCTGTTAAAAGGTCGTGTTTCCGTAGAGACTGGTGCTACTTTAACCATTCCTGCTGGAACAATCATTAAAGCGGCTACTGGAACTGGAGCAGATGCTTCTACCCTGATCATCGCAAGAGGAGCAACTATCATTGCTGATGGGACAGCAGAAGCACCGATCATTATGACCTCTACATCCGATAATATTGAGGTTGGAGGAAGTTATCCTTCTAGTGGCCCATCGTTGGGGGTTAATATAAGAGGTCTTTGGGGAGGTCTATTGATTTTAGGAAATGCTCCTTGTTCTTTTTCTGGAGATGTGACCGAACTTCAAATCGAAGGGATTCCAACTTCAGACATTAATGGTCTCTATGGAGGAAGTGATGCTGCTGACAACTCCGGTTCAGTACAATATCTTTCGATCCGTCACGGCGGTGCAGAGATTGGAGAAGGTAACGAAATCAATGGACTTACTTTAGGGGGTGTTGGATCAGGTACAACGATCAACCATATTGAAGTATTAGGAAATGTAGATGATGGGATCGAATTTTTTGGTGGAACTGTAAATGCCTCTAACCTTCTCGTATGGGGGCAGGGAGATGATGCTATCGATATAGATCAAGCTTATGCTGGAACCATTGATGGTGCGTTGGTTGTTTTGACTGCTGCTTCTGATCATGGTTTTGAAATTGACGGTCCTGAAGGATCTGCTACGGGGCGCTTTACTCTCAAAAATGCCACAGTAATTGGAGCAACAGATGATTGTGATGCCGAAGGGGTTGACGGCGAAATGGCCGACTTTAGAAAAGGAGCTACTGGAGATGTTTCGAATATTTTGTTTAGAGATTTTGCAGGAGGTAAAGATGTGGAGTTGGATGCTTCTGCTGATGCAGCAACCTACACAGCAGGAACTTTAACTTTTGCAAATATTGATATTATGCATCCCCTCAGTGGTGGAGCTGTATGTTCAAACGTTGAAACACTTAACCAAATTTTTGATGACAAATCAGACGAAAGTACCTTCGAGGCGGATGCTTCAACTTTTGCTGAAATTGTTACAGAACAAAAACAGGGAAATGGGGTAGACACCTCTGTTTTCTCGTGGACTTTTTATGCCAGATAAATTATAACTTACTGTAAACAACTTTACTTATGATAAGTGTCCAAGACTAGTCTTGGACATTTGTCATTTCTACACTTTTTAAACTTTTATCACTACTAATGAAAACAAAAAATATTTTTACCTTACTGACTTTACTGATGATGTCCTCTCTTACATTCAGTCAAATAGGAATTACAGGGACAGTAATTGATGGAGATTTTAACGAACCCCTTCCTTTTGCAAACATTATGATTGAAGAAACAGGAGAGGGTGTTACTTCTGATTTTGATGGAAAATATGCTTTCGAACTGGAGGAAGGTATCTATTCCATTCAATTTTCTTTTGTAGGGTATGAAACTAAAATCATTACTCAGATAGAGGTGACCGGAAATGAATATACTATTACGGATGTGGTTTTAAATTCGGCTGCCCAAGGGTTGGAGGAAGTGGTGGTTACGGTTGAAGCGAGAAGGAATACCGACGCTTCGGTGTTAGAAATTCAAAGAAAATCTGCTAGTTTGCTGGATGGAATATCTGCCCAAGCCTTTAAGAAGATTGGAGCAAGTGATATTGCAGGGGCTGTAAAAAGCGTACCAGGAGTATCAGTTCAAGGGGGTAAATATGTTTACGTCCGTGGGTTAGGTGATCGTTATTCTAAATCTATTTTAAATGGAGTAGATATCCCTGGTTTGGATCCTGATCGAAATACGATTCAAATGGATCTCTTCCCCACCAACATGCTTTCTAATGTTTTGGTTATCAAGTCTGCAAGAGCAGATTTGCCCGCTGATTTTACAGGAGGAGTCATTGACATCATTACCAAGGATTTTCCAAACAAGGAAGAGTTTTCAGTTTCTTTAAATATGGCTTATAATCCAGACATGCATTTCAATGACAATTATTTAACCCATTCTGGTGGAAGTACAGATTTTTTGGGGTTTGACGATGGTTCTCGCAAAAATACTATTGCTAATAGTTTTTTGGGAAATGCTTTAGACCCTCGCTTGAATCAATCAGATTCAGGACTGAGTACTATCAATCGAATCAGCAATCAATTTGATCCTCAAATGGCTCCTCAAATCTCAAATAGTGGAATGAACTTTGGGTTTGGAATATCCTATGGAAACCAGTTTGATTTTGAAAACGGACACGCCCTAGGCGTGTTAGGGTCCGTTTCCTATAAAAATGAACAAACGGTTTATGAAAACTCACAGGACAATATTTTCAATTATAGCCCAGATAAAAAAGTAATCGCTTTTGAGGAAAATCGAATTCAGACGGGGACTATCGGTGGCCACAATGTTATTGCCAGTGGCCTTTTTGGTTTGACCTATAAAACGAATACCTCAAAGTATAAATTCAATGGATTGCACATCCAAAACGGCCAAAGCACTTCAGGAAGTTTTAGACAATTGACCCGTTTTTCTGATTTTATTGACTTTAACAAGTTCAATCTTGAATACAACGAAAGAAGTATTTCTAATGGTATGTTTTCAGGTTTGCACAATTTTGAAGCTTCTAACTTAAAACTGGAATGGACACTTTCTGGAACCCTTGCCAAGGTGCATGACAAGGATGTAAGAAACACAACTTTTCAGGATGAGGAGGGAGTTTTTAGTTTCCAAGAAAATACAGAACCCAAACGTATATGGAGAACATTAGACGAACACAACCTAGTGGGGAAAGTCGATTTTACCAAAAGGTTTGAGTTCTTGGGTTCGGATGCGATTCTGAAATTTGGAGTATATGGTTCCTTTAAAGAAAGAGACTTTTCTATTGCGCAATATTCCGTTAGTTCCAATTACACTTCCGAGAGCGATTGGGACAATTATGGAGGAGATCCCAACCAACTTTTTAATCCTACCAATTTGATAGGACCCAATAATAATAAAGGAACCTATATCAACCCTCAAACAACCATTCGACAGGACGCTAATATTTTCAATGCCCAACAGCAAAATTTTGCGGGCTATATTTCCAACGAATTTAATTTTTCAGATAAACTAAAATCAATCATTGGGTTGCGATTTGAAAATTATCAGGTATTCTACACAGGAGAAAACAGTCAGTTGGGACAAGTTTACAACAATGAAAACATCATCAATAAGAGCAATGTATTTCCATCAGTTAACTTCATTTACAGTCTAAAAGAGGATCAAAATCTGAGGTTGGCCTATTCACTTACCACGGCTCGACCCAGTTTTAAAGAAGCTTCGATCGCTGAGATTTATGACCCATTGTCCAATTTGTTCTTTATTGGAAACATTGATATTCGCCCTACCTATATAGATAATTTCGACATCCGTTATGAGGCTTATGGAGAAAACGCGCAATTATTCGCTATAAGTGCTTTTTACAAAAAACTTACAGACCCCATAGAAATTGGTTTTGTAGCGGCCTCTACTTCAAATTATAAGCCCTTAAATCTAGAGACAGCCAATGTTTTTGGATTGGAATTGGAATTGAGAAAAGACTTAAGTACTTGGCTTGCGGGTTTAACCCATTGGAATCTAAATCTAAATGGATCTTATATCGTATCTGACGAAAAGTACAGCGCAGATGAATTGAAATTGAGACAACTCGGTTTGAGAGAAGGACAAACCTTGGGAACCTCAAGACCCCTTCAGGGACAGTCTCCATACCTTATTAATGCAGGGATTGAATACAACAACAGAGAAAAAGGAATTCAAGGAGGGCTATTTTATAACGTTCAAGGCAAAACATTACAGGTTGTTGGAGATGGTTTTTATCCAGATGTCTATACTATGCCATTTAATAGTTTTAACTTTAACTTGATTAAACAACTAATAAAGAACATAACGCTAACCTTGAAAGTAACCAATCTTTTAAACGATAACCGTGAAAGTCAATTTATTGGCTTTAACGAAGAGCGAGAATATTTCAGTTTTCGTCACATTGGAAGAACTTTTTCTTTGAGTTATGCTGTTCGATTTTAATACCTAAACGATTCCTTGGAAAACATTTACTTATACATCGTTATATTATTGAGCTTGTTGGCTATTGGAGACCTAATCGTTGGCGTAAGTAACGATGCGGTAAATTTTCTTAACTCTGCCATAGGCTCTAAAGCCATTTCTTTTCGTAAAATCATGATTTTTGCGAGTTTGGGAATTGCGCTGGGAGCCCTATTCTCTAGCGGTATGATGGAGGTAGCACGTAAAGGGATTTTCAATCCTGGGGCCTTCAATTTTGAAGAGATCATCTTTATTTTTATGGCAGTCATGATGACCGATATATTACTTTTGGATTTCTTCAATACACTTGGTATGCCTACCTCTACTACGGTATCTATCGTTTTTGAATTATTGGGGGCGGCTGTAGTCATGTCGCTGATCAAAATATTTTCGAATTCGGGTAACTTGATGGAGTTGTCCACTTATATCAATACGGATAAGGCGACTCAAATCATTTTGGGGATTTTGCTTTCGGTCTTTATTGCTTTTACTATTGGGGCTTTGATTCAATGGATCTCTAGAGCTATTCTCACACACGATTTTCTTCAAAAATCCAAACTGATCAATGCGCTATTTGGTGGGATTTCGCTTGCCGCCATCAGTAATTTTATTTTGATTAAAGGAATCAAAGGAACTCCCTATGCTGGGATAGAATATGACTTTCTCGAGGGTATGACGATCAACGCTTTCCTTGAAGCCAATGCCGTTTTGGTCAATCTTTCCAGTCTATTATTTTGCTACTTATTCTCTTACTTTTTAATGAAAGTATTTAAGGTTGACATATATAAGGTCATCATTGGTGTTGGAACTTTTGCTTTGGCATTGGCTTTTGCGGGCAACGACTTGGTCAACTTTATTGGAGTTCCCGTAGCAGCTTTCCAGTCCTATGAAGCTTGGGTTAGCTCTGGGATTGCTGCACAAGATTTCAGTATGAGTGTGCTTTCAAATAAAGTCCCCACTCCAACCATTTTTCTTTTGGTTTCGGGTTTGATTATGGTATTGACTCTTTGGTTTTCTTCAAAAGCAAAAAAAGTCGTCAAAACCTCGCTTGATCTCTCTGATCAGAACGATATTAAAGAACGTTTTCGACCCAACTTTTTATCGAGGCTATTGGTTCGTTTCTTTGTAGGCCTTAATCAATATTTTGCTAATTTATTTACAAGTTCCATTTCCAAAAAAATCAGTAAGTCCTTTGAGATTACTGTTGACAGGTCAGGGGCCAAAAACCCCAACGCCCCTTCTTTCGATACCCTCAGAGCCTCCATTAATTTGACCGTAGCAGCCATTCTGATTTCTATAGCGACTTCCTTCAAGCTGCCATTATCAACCACCTACGTCACCTTTATGGTGACCATGGGAACTTCCTTGGCAGATCGTGCTTGGGGAACAGAAAGTGCGGTATATCGCGTAGCAGGAGTGATCAATGTTATTGGAGGCTGGTTTTTTACCGCTCTTAGTGCCTTTTTGGTTTGTGGGGGGATTGTTTACCTTATTCATTTGGGTGGATTTACGGCTATTCTTTTGATTCTGGGGGTCATACTCCTATTGATTTCTAGAAACTTTATCAATCACAGAAGAGAAAATAAACAAATGGATCAAGGAAGACTCTTTAATGCTCAGAGTGATCCCTATAAAGGGATAATTGAGGAGAGTGTAATGAACATTGCCAATGTGATTGGTAATACCTATGAGATATACGCGGCTACTATCCGAGGCTTATCAAACAATGACCTGAAAACCCTTTTCAATGCCAAAAAGAATGCTGATGAACTGTTTGTTGAGGTTGACGACATGAAAAACGGAATCTATTATTTTCTCAAACAGACGAAGGAATCGAGCGTGCCTGCCAGCCGTTTTTATATTTCTTTGTTGGGAATAATGTCAGACTTGATTGAAGATCTGATCTATATTTCCAACGAAAGCTACAAACACATCAATAACAATCATAGCCCCTTGAAGACCCAACAGATCGACGACCTCAATGAGATTTTTGAATCGCTATCCTCTGTCTTTAAGGAAGGGATTGAGGCTTTCAATTTGCAATTTAGTGATAAGGAGTTCAACGACGTTTTGATACAAAAGAAGCAAAACTTTGATCTGTTAAATCAGAAAATAGACGATCAGATTCTCAGGATTGAATCGGAAACAAGTCCTAAAAATACTGCACTTTATTTTAATATTTTAATACGGACAAAAGACCTAATCCTTCACAAATTTGAATTGGTAGAAGAGTTTTACAGGGTAAACAAGAAAATTAAATCTTGATGCGGGTTGTCGGTTGAGTATAACTAGTCGTTTTTGGCGATCAATTTTTTCTCATTGCTATTCCACTCAAGCACATTGACTATTTTATTCTCTTCATAGATCACTTCGATCAAATCACCTTGATTCCAAAAAAACCATTGACCTGTTTTCAAACCTGATTGGTAAGTACCCATGGCCATTTTTTTGCCAGAGGGTTGGTAGCTAATCCAATTGTCGTGTCGTTTGTTGTCTTTAAAAAATCCAGTTTGGGCGATGGCTCCATTGTCATGATAAAAAACTACTTTGGTAAGTTTACCTTGTTTTTCAAATTTAGGTTTGGTGCTGTCTTGTGC
>Ga0209534_10001600_pt1 | contig 23505 bp, 30 predicted proteins | sample COG_07_FD_184751 | JGI IMG/M metagenome (GOLD analysis project Ga0209534, IMG submission 184751) | Pelagic Microbial community sample from North Sea - COGITO 998_met_07 (SPAdes) (version 2) | ecosystem: Environmental > Aquatic > Marine > Neritic zone/Coastal water | place: Helgoland, sampling...
GGATTCGTCTCCCGATTTATCCACCGTAGATAGTTTAGAAAATCCAGAAACATGAATTATAAATAGAAACTATTTTGTCGGTATAATATAGTATGATTCCCAAAAATATATTATATAATCCATTGTTATTGTATTCTTTTGTTTTAGTCTCATTTGGACAGTTCATAATATTAAGTATAAACGAAGAATGGTTCTATATAGCTGTGTTTGTAATCACATGTTTGTTAACGTCTGTTTTTAGTAAGAATTTGATTGTTATTTGCACAATTGGACTGTGTGTTTTGCATATATTGCAAAATCCATATACAGTTTCAGCGATAAGTGAAGAGTTTAAAAGGAGAAGGAGGAGGAGAAGAAAAACAAGATGGAAGAAAAAAATGCGAAAACGATTTGGGGGGGCTAGGAGAAGCTTATTTGGCAGGAACAAAAAAGAAAAAAAGAGAGGAAGGAGGAGAAATAGAGCGAGACAAAAAGCGAATGCGTATATGAAAATGAAACGGCGTCAAGCAGTAGATGCATTGAACGCCAAAATTGCAAACGCGAGTACACTACCTTTGCAGGCAACATCCATTATATCAGATACAAATTTGAATGGTGGTAAGTTTTCTGAAAAACATGTCAATGCAATTATTGACAAGAATAAGGAATATACAAGTGAAAAAGTAAAAGCAACAAAACTTCATTTGAATAAATATTTCACAGATGTTGGTAATAGTATTTTTGGTAAACTCCGGAATAGTACGGATTTAAATAGATATAAATGCAGAGATAATGTAAATTGTGGATTATATGCAGAAGCATATGCACGAGAGGCCGTAAAAGAGCCATTGCAAGATCTGTATCAAAAAATATTACATGGTCCTGAAAACGATAAAAATGTTGTGAACAAATACTTTGAATCTGGAAATATTGTAAACTAAGACCGAATGTGTATTCACCCATTTTTTTGTACGATAACATATTCAAACATCGCATCAATATCAAATATAGGTGCAGCAAAGTGTTTGTCTCGAACTTCATGATGTTTGATATGTTTTGTGGGAGATACGAATCCGGGTATCCATCCTATATTGTTTAATTCGTACGTATGTATTACTAAATTTCCTATTCCTACAGTGCCGATAGAAGCGAGATAAGTAACTTCAGTGGGAGTAAATAAAAATGCACCCAATACAAACGGACATATATATGCGATACAGAATTCCGCCGGCGATACCGCATTACCAATACTCGGTGTCAATACATTGTCAAAGTTATGATGAAATTGATGGAATTTATATAAATTTCGGTTTCGGTGCATCTCCCTATGTACAAAAAAATACCCAATGTTTTGTGTTAGTAAAAGACCAATGTATTGATACATATAAAATTTCATATTGTGATCCAATAATGTCATGTCAACAATCATATATACGGTTGGACTTATCAACATTAAATTTTGTACAATGTATTTGTGCGCTTGGACAAAGTGTTCGGCTTTCTCTTTTACAATGCGTTCTTGACTATTTGAACTTATTGTATAATCCAATACATATCCAAGTAAAGATAATGTACCACCTAATAGAGCGCCTTTTAGTAAGGAATATCCAATATCAACAAACATAATTATATATATTCGTGGCAATTTATTTTTATGTTGATTCAAGTGAGTCCAACTAAAATCCAGAAAAATATGTTTATTTAGTATATAATGGCAAAAATTCCAAGAGGTGGTAAATCAATCGCTGGTATCCCGAAATCGATTTTATATAACCGTTATCTGTTGTACTTTGTATTTGCAATTGTACTCGGAAACGTAGTGCAATTAATGACACAACAAGATCATATGTCATTGGTCATTATGGTCATTGTAGGCCTCTTAACTTCATTCTTTAGCAAAAATATGGTGGTGATTCTTTGTATTGCATTGGTGGTTACCAATATATTAAAGTATGGTACAAAACTTCGTGTAGAAGGATTTAAAACAGAAGAAGAAGAAGAAGAAGAGGAAGAAGACGGAGAAGACGGAGAAGACGGAGAAGACGGAGAAGAAGAAGAGGAAGGAGAAGAAACAGATAAAGAAGGAGAAGAAACGGAAACAACAACAGAGATGTTCACGAAAAAGCGCAAGTAATAATTATGTGATATTATTGTAGATTATACGAATGTACAATAATTATGTGTTGTTTTTGATTGGACTGTTTGTGTTTACGATATTGATCCAATACCTAGATAAACAAATTGAACAAAAACAAGAACAAGAACAAGAACAAAAACAAGAACAAGAACAAAAACAAGAACAAGAACAAAAAGAAGGGTTTAGAAGAAAAAGATTCAGACCAGGAAAAGCATTAAAAAAAGCTGGTAAAAGCATAAAAAATGTTGCAACATCTCCAGCGGGTATTGCCGTATTAAGTATTGGTGCAGGGTTATTGTGCGGTCCTGTATGTGCCGCTGCAGTTGCTGGTGGGTTGGGTGGTAACATAGCAGCCATTAAAGCAGAAAATAAAAGGAAGAAAAAACGATACAAACGTGATCGCAACAGAGAACACAAAAGAAGATGTCGTGTTCTTACTGGGAGAGAAAATCCTCATTACAATGGAAAGTCACGACATTTTGATGGAAAAGAATCCATTCTGAATCCATGCAAAGAATTTAGAAGGAAAAGATGTGCCACCACAGAATCAGCCCGATGTAACTATTTAAATACTCAGTGCCGACTCGCAAGAAGTTGTACATTTTATGATAGCCATCTAATCGATCAAGGTCAAAGCGGCGGTATCGAAGAAAGTAACGTTTAATAAATCTATGTCTATTATAAGAAATATATCATGGTAAAATTATTTGGAAAGAAAGATCCCGCATCAGCAGCAGTGGACAAAATCGTAAAACCAGTAATGACTATTTATAACAATGTAATATGTGCAGTGAAGTTGATTAGTCGCGCGCAAAAATGCATGGTATACTATTTATTGGATATGATTGGATACATATTATATTTTCCCTTCATGATTTTTTTCTGGATGTTTGCATTGCAATCGATTGAACGTGAAATATTCAAAGGACTAGATACAATTGATAGTACCGTATATGGTGCATTTGGCTTTCATATCTTTCGATATCCAAATTCACTTATGAATGACTGTTATCGGTGTAAAAATAAGAAAGAATCAAAGGGCGAAAGTTGGTTGGACAAATATTTAGCACAATCAGGCGAGGCAGAACATCGTATTACCTTTTTTGAAGTCATGTTTTTCTTTTGTATGATGGGGTTCTTCGGTTATTGTGGTTATTATTATTTCAATATCAAGAAATCCGCGTAAATATACCGAGTAACATACAAAATATCTCTTTGTATGTTAAGTTAACGTAAGATAATGGCAAAGTTCTTTACTTCTCGTGTAAATGCATTGAAACAAGAAGCAAGAGATATCCGAAATATGATAAACGGAGAATCGACACATGCATTCCCAATGGTATTGTTGACCATGATTTGTATTGCATTCGTACTTGTCTCTTTATACATATACTTCAATGTGATTCGAAGCAAGAACGCATAACAACAACAACACAACAACACAACAAAACACAACAACACAACAAAACACAACAAAACATATAAGTAATATATACCCATGGCGAAAAAATGTATACCCGGGATTATTTGTATTGAAAATATGACCTTATTCACGATGATCATTTTAGGAATGATTGTATTGTATTTGTGGATGCAAGTCTCTAATTTAGGAAAACAAGTCCAGATCAATCACACACATGAGACACAACCAAGTCTACGACGAAGTTCATCTGTAATTGTTACACCCACATTTGCTTCGCATGAAATACCATTAAACGATATTCGCGGGGACGTTGGAAGATGTGGGACAGATGGAAAAACAGTCGGCGATCCTCTAACGAATCCTTATGTGCCTCCTATTCGGTGTGATGCAGGAAGTCTCACCACCCCACATATTGCAATTCCTGTGATTGACGGGAAAGTCCCAATCAATGTTCCCACACAACGATATAACACCCAATATAGTCAAGTCGGAATTTTGACGAAACAGAATGGTGGCAATCCAGATATTCTCCCTCTCATGGGGCGACAACTCATTACGTCTAGATCGAATTGGCAATATTATACTGTGTCCGGTGGAGGTCCAGGTGGAAATTTACAAACCAAATTACCTGTGCGTGTAAAAGGCAAAAGTTGCAGTGGAGAATATGGGTGTGATGAAATCTACAACAACGACGAAGTATATGTAGAAGGATTCCAAGAAAGGTTCGTGGCCACTATTTATGAAAGTGGGCTTTTTTCGTATTTGCCTTATTGATCGAGACGCAATATATATTTAGAAAAAACTATACTGAATATATATATCCATGGTCGAAGATAAAAAACAAATACAAATACAAAAAGAAGGATTTGAGACATATGTTGCAGAAGACAAGAATCAGATACACCGTAAAGAGGATGAGAAATACCGTGAAGGGTTTGAGACTACATACCAAGAATGTGTTCCACTTACCACAGAAGAAGGCGAAGACATACAAGAATTCTCTGTTACTAGAGCATTGGATGCATCGATTGTAGAAGATGCACAGTCTATGTTTATGTATTGGCTCATTTTCCTAGTTTGTGGTGTATTTTGTAGTACCGTTTTCCCAGTGCTTACAATATATGCGGTGAAACAAGATTTCAAAGATCGCGGAATGTTTTTCCGGTTGTTTCTGACCATCACATACATTGCTATTTTTGTCGCTTCTTTTTACTTTTTGTCGAACATTACCGGGAATACGAAACTATTGAAAAAAGTCGGATTAAAAGTACAAAAACAAACCAAAATCATGCTAGGTATGTTTTTAATGGCGTCTGCGTTCTTTATTTATGCATCGGTTACTTTTTCCAAAGTATCCGGTTTGTATATTTCTGAAGACCTGAATTTCGCGGAATATTTCAACTGTGATAGCGCGTTTACTTATATTGATATTTTTGGACTTCTACTCGATTCAACCGATGCAAATGTAGCTGAACAAACCGATGCAGAATAATTTAAAAAAAACGTTTCACTTCAAAACCGTGTAAAAACATGTATGTATACGTCATTTTTTTACACCAAAGACCCACCTTGTATTTTGTCAGATACTGGTTTGTAATCACTTTCCATGATTGTGATCGGGTTTCCTTTTCCGACCGGTGCCATTGTATCGATCACCTGTTCTTCTAAACTCTTTTCAGCAGGAGGATTCATTTTCTTCAATTCGGCGTTTTTACGCGATTGGGATTGTGGAGCAGGGTAAGCCTGCATAGACACTTCACCAGAAGGCAATGCAGCACTCCTTCGTAACAGTTCATATGCGACAAATATACCTACAAATCCTAAAACGGGCGTGGTATACAACAACAAATAGACCGCGAAAAAGAAAACGATGGCTAAACCAAAGGAACTATTTACCATCGGAATCATCCATGATGGGGTGGAAACTGGAAACAGAATATACAGAACAAATAATCCGAATAATACAAGTTCTTGTGGAGGAATGGATCGTATGAATTGATCAAATTTCATTGTTATATATTTTGCATGTATAATAATTTCCTGATATATTTTCTACTTCTTATTATATCCTAAATCCCATGAGATTTAAGCAAGAATACACTTTTGATCAACGAAAAGTAGAGGCATATAGAGTATTAGCAAAATACCCAGACAGAATTCCTATCATATGCGAAAGAAACCAAGTTGCAAATGTAGAAGAGATCGACAAAAAGAAATATTTAGTACCGGTTGATTTAACATGTGGTCAATTTGTATATGTTATACGAAAACGGCTTTGTCTACCAGCAGAGAAAGCGATTTTCCTATTTGTAAATGGCATAATCCCAAGCTCCAGTCAATCATTGAGTGTATTGTATTTGGAACATAAAGATTTAGATGGGTTTATGTATATCACGTATTCCGACGAGAATGTTTTTGGATGATATATATATACATATATATACATGAGTTCTTATCAGTTTTCGCCACAACAATTTATTTGTACAAAGACACCGGAAGAAATGGAAGATTGGGTGAACCGGCACGGAAAAAGTCAGGCCGATGAAGCCGGTGTAATGAAATACGAGGATTATCCGGAAATACAAAAAAATTGCATATACAATCAAAAGTATAGTACTCTGGCAGCACAAGAAAAAATGTATGAGGACACCAAAGCATCGTATGACAAAACATGGAGACAAACCGCAAATTTAAGTTTAGGTATTTGTATTCTTTTAGTTGGGATTTACTACCAAAATTAATCTATAAATCTCTTATATAGATTATGTCGTTTCATGCTCATAACGAAGAACCAAATATGAAACTAGACGATTTTGCCAAATCATATAAAAGTCTATTACAAGCTGGTATTCATGGTACATTATTGGCTAAATGTATGAATGATTACCAGTATGGGCAAATAGGGTTAAGCGATCCATGTTTTAAAATAGGTTCTAGTCCGAATCATGAAATCCAGGACAAAGATGGGAATCCAGTCACAATGACTTACAACGGTAACACTATCACTTGGGCAGATTTATCATCATCATATGGCGTTGGAACAACTCCTCCGTTCGATATTTCATTTGGAAAGATTGTTGCAGAAGTAAGTTCCGCTAGTTATAATGCAGACCCGAATGCTTTCATGGATGATTGGAAAGACTTTCGTACTTCTTTGGGAGATATAGGAAAAAATGATGATGGGACATTTACTCTAACAAGCAATAAGCTTGCACATTTTGACAATGAATTTGAACAGTCTATTCGAGACAAATACAAAGAAAATGCGAAGAAAAGAAACAATTTAGACAACAAAATGAGGGAATTGTATGGTGAAAAAGGAGATCCAGATCTGAATTTAGACGCCTCTGTATATTCGACGATGTTGTTTACAATTATGACCACATCTTTGTTGTATTACCTGTTTATTAAAATATAAGATATGTATATATTAACACAACACGAAAGCAATGGAAGGATATTCAAGTGCCGTGTTTTCAAATACATTTGAAAATAATTTTAGTGAATATACAGTGGAGGGATTTCAAACACAACCACCTACTGATGCAGAGCAATATAACATGTTGAATGATTTAGTAGGAAAATATCAGAGTATCAGTGGTGATTTAGTCGATTATAATGAGTTAAAAGACGAACTAATAACTGGCATTAAAACCTCGGATGGTTCAAAAGTTGACAGACGTTTAAATGAATACAATGACTATGATGGGACGAAATTAGACATTGAAAAAATACCTACTGTCAAAGATGCAGCAAAAGAAGATATAGATACGATGATCGTGCAACAAAACAATACTTATATTTTAGGGATGGTGACTGTAACCACTTTGTTAATCACCTCGTTTTTATTCATACGCGGATAAGTTATAATATATAGATTATATATATTATGTCAGAATACAATGTTATTTCCAACCAAGAGTCAACACATTTGCAGGGTTTACAACAAAAAGGAATCCATATTATCAAAGCGGAAAAGGAACGTTTAGAACGGAAAAAAGACAATATTGTCTCGCGTGCGAACAATGCGGAGCGTATGATTTTGTTGAATCAGACATACCAATTGAAACAAAAACAGTACTTGATATTGATTATGATCTTTGTGGTCACACTTGCGATATGTGCATTGATCATTTTTATGCAAGAAAGATTGGGCGTCAAGAAAACCACTTTAGACATGTTGATGATTGCGGTGGTTGTCATTGGATTCATTTCTGCGTACTTTACTTATAATGACATACTCAGTCGCGACAAGATCAACTTCAACAAACTCAGTATGGACCATGTAGATATCTTATCACCGGCCAAATTAGAAGAAAAGGTTCAAGAAATGAAAAAAGAAGGGAAAATCACCAATGCAAATGCAGGAACATGCTATGGACCGTCGTGTTGTAATCATAAAGACCTTGCCGCATATAACGAACCATCTAATAATCCAAAGACAGGAACATATTGGGATGGAACAAAATGCATAATCCCACCACCGTAAAAATATATCATCCTATATAAAATGACGCAAGTTGGTGTTTTACCAGATAATGATTATGATGAGACCAATAATCCAATAACAGTAGCTCCAGATAATCTAGCATACAACGTTTACGACGAAGTCTCGGGTGGTGTTGAAAACATCTTAACAGAAGAAAGAGATAGACTTGAACTGAAAGAAGAAAAAATCAACAAACTTTACGAGACACATACACGTAAAAAACACTTCAAAAACAGTATTGCAAAACGGAATAATGCATACTGGAGAATGTTCATGGTTTTATTGCTTTTAGCCATTATTGCCGTTTTGTTGTACATGTTTAGAAAACACTTTCCATTAGTTCCATCTTGGGTGATGGATTTAGTCCTAATAGCGGTTGTTGCTGGTGGTTTTATTTACATGTTTACTATGTATGAGGATATCTTGAAACGCGATATGACTGATTTTGACAAACTAGATCCATATTCACCAGTTATGTTACGAGACAAACAAATAAAGAAAGCGGAAGATCTTTTAGAAAAAGGGAAAATATCTGCATCCATCGCTGCAAAAGCGAAGCCAGAAGATTGTCAAGGTGAGTCTTGTTGTACGTCAGGAACATATTTCACAGGCGGAGTATGCACAGAATCATTTACTACCAGCTCTCTCGGGTATTCTACATACTGAAAACCCCACTTCTAGTAATATCTCAAACAAAAATATTATTTATATACGTATATATTAATAATGGGGTTTTTAAAAAAACGAGCGAGTAGATTTCGAAGTCTTAAAAATAAAATAGATGAATTAAAATTGAGAGCTAGTGCATGTAGTAGTGGAGGTGGCGGTGGTCCTACACGTACTAGTACTGGTGGTCCTACAACTACTGTTACTGGTTATCCTCCTCCTCTTGGGAGTGGGGGCAATGAATATCAAGTCTACCAAGACGTGGGAACTGAACAAACACAATTAAACGAGCTTGAAAAGTCACTTACTAAAGAACGATTGGATGAATTGGAATCAAAAGCGAGACTACAAAACGCAGAACTGGCAAAAGCGTTTTCTACAAAATCAAGTAAATCATTGTATCAGACTGAACAAATTTCGTCGTTAAATTGGTCCGTATATTATTTGATCTGGACATACGCTGTAATTGCGGTCATATTTCTAGGGTTTCTGTTTGCTGGTCCGAAATCGAAAAAAATATCCATTTATATCAAAATCCTGGCTACTATATTGTTGCTATTGTACCCTTATTACATTACGACTTTACAAGATTGGATATACGATTTTTCTCGGTTTGGATCGAATATATTGTATGGAAATGTGTATTTACAATCAGAATACTAAGTGTAGGTTGTAGGTGGTAGGTTGTAGATTGTAGGGTGTAGATCAGATCACCAAAAATAGTAAAATACATAAAAAAGGTTGTTATGTATTTTATGTTACACGATTACTCGTTACGTACACTTGAATCGCTAATAGTTGTCTCGTCATCAGAGACATTTCTGAAACTATTTGTATATCCTCCTGTATCATAGAGAATAGATACCCCTTTCCATCCAGTGACCGTGTCCTTCACGTTTTTCATCGCAATGTAGTGCTTGTCCATGTATGCCAATAACTCCTTGTTTTTGTTTATCTTGTTTTGGTAAATCTCTTTGTACCAGTCATTGAAAGCAGTGATCAACTCTGTTTTTCCAACAACTCCATTCTCTGTGGGGATTAGCTTGCTAGATACGTATTCTGCTACCTTGTCCTCTTGGTGACGGTATGCCTCGCGTTCTGCTTTCACAATCGCACACTCTTTCGCAATTCCCTTCGTCTTGAATGCACGTTCGATCAACATCGACATGAAAATGGGCGCCCATGTCTCAAACTTGTCCTCAAAACTAGCCACTTTCTTGAACTGATAGGGTTGGTGTGGATCGTCTTTCACTGGGTTGTCAGTGAACAAGGATTTGAATGGCACAGGTCGAATACGACGCCAAGTTCCCCAATCGGTTGACTTTACATCCAAGAAATGGTTCGCCATGATTACACAGTTGATCTGTGGGACGAATTCAATCAAGTTTCCATACAATGGTCTACATGACATCTTATCCGTACCACTGGTGATCTGTTTCATCGGACCTTCGTTGAGCTTATCGCCTTCTTTTGGTTCTGCTGCAACTGCGAACCGCGCACCAATTGTATTGTATAGTTCCGAAGATGTTCCGCCCATTTTGGTTCTTTCTTGTGTAAAGAACTTGATGTCCAACTCCACCGCATATTCACCCAACATCTTTTGTATGAGTGTGACCAATATTGATTTTCCGTTTTGACCAATACCGGTATAGTAATGCAAGCACTGATTCAATGCGGTATCACCGATCAAGATTGAACTCAAATGATCCCACATATACTCACAAAGTTCGTCTTCAGGAAACAAATTGTGCATGTACTGAGTGATTTCATCCATGGTTTGTTGGTGCTTGGATGGATCCAATTTCACGTAATCAATTCCGGTACATTTTGTGATATAATCCTCCGGATTACCGGGTCGGAACGTCTGTTCTTTGAAGTCAATCACACCGTTATTAAAACATAGCTTGTATTTGTCTTGATCAATCTTCTTCACGAACTCGTCATCGTAGAACTTCTCCCTCGCTTCTTTCATGATATTATCCTTTTCTTTCGTCTTTCCTAGCATCATCGCAATTTCAAGCACCTTATCTGCCTTCGCCTTTAACATATCCCGTTCTTCAGCTCGGTCTTCTGGGATCGCGCGCGCTTTTGCCCAAGTATCACTTGCCTTGTCACGATAAACATCTCGAAGACCGCTCGAAATCACCTTGCGAAGTTCTACCCCACTATCGTTTCTGACCCATCGATTGTTTCGAAAGCGATACCATTCATTCGTTTTATATGTAGATGCGACATACTCACCCTGCTTCATTTGGTACAATACTTCAGCAATATCACTATCAGTACTCCCTTTACAGCCCCCCTTTTTTTTGTTCAGGTTATCCAATGTGAGCGATTCGATTGTTGCATCAATGTAGTAATCCAATGTGTTCTCTTGTATCTTTTTGAATGCTTCATATGCATCTGTTTTTACCCAGTACATGAGAGAGTCTTTGGTAAGTCCGCCTTGTTTATACACTGGAAGACCAGTCCATTTGTCGCATAAATCTGGAATAGACGAGAAGGAAAATGTTTTGGATCTCGCGCTGAATGCAATAAACACCGGTAACAAATATAAACTTGTATTACGGAGAACCATGCAGACACGATACCATTTATCATAGCTACCGTCTTCATAGTACATCGCTGGCAGAGCCATTGCATAATCGTACGCATTTCGAAGATCCCTTTGTCGCACATCCATATCTACTGCATCCAAAAACGTTTCTATTATCGAATTCAGTTCATCTGCTGTTTTAATACTCCGAATCACTTGCGTAGGAATACGATACCCTAGTTCATTGATTTCCTGGGTTTGATATGAGTCTTTTGTTTGTACAATTGTCTGTACCGGCCTGGAACGGGCTTCCTGGAACTGTTTGATAACAGGGATCATTTCGGTTTTTAACAACAGTGTTGGACGTTCGTTGTATCGTGCCGATAACAGCTTGTGATTTTTCGCTATATACTGTGCGATATCTTCTGTATTCTTGTTCACGTTCCATTTATTTTCGTCCGTGTCGTATGAAATGTCGAATACATGTGTCAGTTGATAGTGAGATTGGTCGTCTTTTTTCTTTGAATTGAGCATCAACCACCCATTCGTCCCATTCGAAATGCAAGAATCAATGACATCGTCCCATCCCTTTGAATTTGTAATAGGCATGTCTCCCCAGATGGTTTCCAGTTTGGGAACAATTTGGTCACGAATGTATTGATGGTAGACACGGTTTAAACTCAAACCAATGATGATATGTATGCCGTCTTTTACAATATTTCCAGTGGGTTTTGCATCCACACGAGGAGATGGTTTCTCCATCACAAATATGGGAAACTGGATATCCTCATCCATATCAAACGTAGTTTCAATACATTCGAGGGTGGATGCAAGCAAGTCTTGGATGTGTTCGGACGTGTATTGTCGTTCCACGTGTTCCTCCGCAAACCGCAAATCAATGTCGATTAGCAACGGTCCGGGAGATTGGTCTTTTTCGATCAGCTGACGTTCAATAATATTGTGTGTTTTCCCCGTTTTTATGATATGTCTGTGGTATAGGTTCAAGAATTCATTCTGTTTTTCTAATGGAATGTGATATTTTGCATTGTATTTAGTTCCAAACGTGGTGTGTGTCACAGGAAGATCACTTGACTTGTCCAAAACATGACTGGATAAGAAGTCTTCTAAATTATTGTATTTCAGCCGATCGCTCATTATATTGATTTATAGTAGTGGAATATTTAAATCTGTTTGAATATCAATTTTTCAGTATTTGAATCTGAAAAACAATATAAACATAAATCGGTTTAGATATGTTTGGCTAGAAAGGGATTCGATCGTTCAATTTTTCAATCAAAAGCGGATTTATGTAAAAATATATACCTAAAAAATTGATTCCGTATAAATATAAATGTAACGAAATATATATACTACAGATATGGCTTCCACTGATCAAACAATACGCTTTTGCAACACTTGCGATAACAAATATTATCATCAAATTGAAGATGACAAACTCATTTACTTTTGTAGAGTATGTGGAAATAAAGATACGAACATTACAACCGATGGATTATGTGTATTGAATACCCAATTCGATGAAAATAGCAAAGCATTTGAGTTTGTGGTCAACCGATTCACAAAATACGATCCGACATTACCTCATATCTATTTGAAATGCCCAAATGATAAGTGCGACACAAACAAAGAAGCACATGTTTCAGACGTCGTGTATTTACGTTACGATACCATTGCCATGAGACATATTTACATTTGCACTTCTTGTAATTATTCGTGGAAAACCGATTCGATGTAATCTTAAATTCTAAAAAATTGATTTATAAAACGATTTTAATAAATACATTCATTATATATTATGGAATTTGTAAAAGAAGATGACAACATGGATAACGAGACAAAGGGTGTCGAATCAGACAATGAATCTGAATATTCTGATGAAAATGAAGAAGATCAAAATAAAAATGACGACGATGACGACGACGATGAGGACAATGTCGATGACGAGGACGAGGATGACGACGACGATGACGACGACGATGAGGATCTAGAGCTATTAGAGAAAGGCACTGGTTTAGAAGAAATGTACGGAAACCGAGAAACGCCCATAAGCGACGACGACGAACATGACAATGACGAAGAAGATGATAGTGACAATGACGACGAGGATGATGAAGATTACTTGCAAAAATTTTCAAAACATATAAACACAAACGATCTTGAAAAACTTCATCCAGGTATCAATATGTGTAATAACGAAGAAGTATCCGCACTATCTCGCATTGTCAGGGATCAAAAAGGTCGTATCATTGATCCTTTGCATACTACCTTGCCTTTTATTACAAAATACGAGAAAGCTCGAATCGTCGGCGCTCGAGCAGAACAACTAGATCGTGGTGCAATTCCCATGGTAAAAGTCGACCCTGAAGTGATTAATGGACGCATCATTGCAGAAATGGAACTTCAACAAAAAAAAATACCATTTATATTAGCGAGGCCTCTACCGAATGGAAAAGTAGAGTATTGGAGAGTAGAAGATCTTGAGTTTGTGTAGAGGATTTCAATAGAAAACAAATCCCAAATCAAAAACAACAAAAACAACAAAACCAAAACAATTATATTTCTATAATGTATAATGGATCATAACAACTGCCCAAAATGTGGACATGAGCCTACCGACGCCGACAAATGGAGATGGACCATTTACACAACCATCCTTTTTTTAATCATTGTTAACCCAATGACATACAAACTCGTTCAAAAACTTTTAGGCAATGTAGTGAAAATTGCCGATGCGAGTGGATGTCCGACTATGAACGGCATTTTAGTTCACGCAGGTGTATTTACTTTGTTGTTAAAATTAATGATGGATATGAAAATATAATTCGAAACAGAAGTTCGGTTTGTTCTTATATGCCATAAAAAATATACATATGATATTTTTTATGATTTTTTGTTGTGATTGTTGTTACGGTTTGTCTCTAGTTAGCTGTGCGGATAGCCGGTTAGACTAGTTACGCCAACTTTTCCCGCAGTCTAGGCATGTAATGAAAATAGTCGCCGGTTCATCCGCGCTACGTGTTTGCATCTCGTAAAAGGTACACCGGTTCGATTTACATTTCTTACATGTGAACATATCCGTGGACGCTTCTATGTTCGTGTGGAAATGCGATTGATCTATCTTGATCTTACGCTCAATCCGTTCTTGCCATTTTTCCGGACACATTTCTTGATGGGTCATCAACGCCAACATATCCGATGTGATTTGTTTCGTTTTCACTTGTTCTAAGAACTGTTCGTTTTTGTGGAGATTTGTTAAAAGTGTCTTCATACGACCTACATAGATTTCACAGAACTGAGGATTTTTCCATTTTTTTACAATCTGGCGGAACGTAGACTCACGGATCGTAAAGTTAAATACGCTTTTCTCGATATTAATGGCCAAATCATCCACATCGAATTTTGTTTTAATTTGTTTTACAAAGTTATCGCGAAACACAGATGGATCGCTTCTTGATAATATTGTGTTCATGCTTTCTATAACTGTATATGTGACTATCTTTATACATTTTTCAATTTTTTACTTTTTACGTTTTTCGTTTTTACTTTTTTTACTCGAAGTACTCTTCCTCTTCCAACTCAGAATCACACCCCAAGTATTCGTCGAGTTTAGGCTCTTTCTGCTTTTTTGTTGTCTTTTTTACGCTCTTCGTTTTCTTTGGTATCTCTATCTCTTCTTCTTCTGTCTCATAATCGTTATCTTCCTCTTCCTCCTCCATATCAACTTCCTCTTCCACATCAACCACTTCGAGGTCTTCGTCTTCCACCACAAAATCATCTAATGCGTACCCTGATTTCGAAAGTTGCACCCCGTCCAAATCATCTTCCGATTCGTCCTCTGATTCCATACAATCGTCAAATCCACCAAATAGTTCTTCGTAAATAGTTTCCCAAGTTGCCTTCGATAAATCGATTACTTCATTGGCTTCTGTGGCGTTCTTCCGACTTACCAACATACAGTTTCCATAATAAAGTTCCGAATCTATGGGAGGTGGGAAATCATATTTGTTTTCCTGACCCGCTCTTCCCTTTACTTTGGCATAAACCGCAATATGGTATTTGACTGATTTTATTGTCACCGTCCACACATGTTTTGGTTTGTAATCTTCGGTCGATTTGACCTTTGCTTTCTTACAAACTTCCTCGATAGAAAATGTCTTTAAATTCGTCTCTGTAATATCGCCATTTTTTCCGACAATCAATACAGTTACCATTTTTGTCTTAGTAGGGTTGTTCTTTTAAGTTTATTTATAAATTATTTGAAAGAGGTAATATATAAAAATAATACTGTACGTACGTATAATCATGTTTATCAATTTTTTAAGTCAAATCGTATTGTTCATGTTGTTTATGATGGTTGTTCATGGATGCTGGGTTTACGTACAAGACCATGTACGAAAGAAAAAAATTGAAATGGTCACACCAAGCCAAATCGAAAAATACGAGAAAATGATCGATGAATTACAACAATCTCATTCACAGTCTATCGACCAGCCCACGACAACAGAACAGGAAGAAGAACTGGGTGATTTTGTGAATAGTTTGTTGTGATCAAGGAGACCCCCCTCTCACCCCATTAGACATTTTATTAAACAATTGATGAAACTATATATATGTAACACCATACAAATAAATAGATATATAAACACCATGGAATACGCTTATAACACCTCGTTACATACCTCTGAAAAACACCATATGATTCAGCGGTTTCCATCGTCTATTAAACTTTCCTATGAAACAATTGCACATAAGAAAGTTACTTCCGATTACTCTATTTGTGTAGCAATCCCTTATGGACGAAAAGCATACATGTGGTGGACTTACTACAAAAACAACCTTGTTTGTTGCCTATTGGAACTCAATCGTACGAATACGATCGGCGAAAATGTCTCGTTTGTCAATGCACCTTCCCCGAAAGATTTCGAATTAGGGACTATTATTTCTGGTGTATTGGTCGACGATTCTGTTGTAGAAGAAGAAGACGATTCTTGTTCTTGTTCTGGTTCTGGTTCTGGAACGTCCAAAAAAACGTTTCAATATTTTCTTGTTGATGACATTTACATGTACAAAGGACAGATCATGAACAAGTTCCAACCACAACCTTTCCAACAAAAACTGGGATATATGATTGACCTGTTTAAACACATTCGACCTCTAGAAACCGCAGAACATCACATTTACTTAGACTATCATACGTTTTGGAAACGAGATGTTAATATAAGCGACGATACCGTACCACAAAATATCAGTATACCATACAATATTCGGTACATACAATACAGAAATATACACGATATCTTACCAAATATCAATGTATCCATCCACAAAAAACCCGTTTGGAATCCAGTTATTGTTGCAGATGATGTGTGGAATCAAGCCGAAAAACCATGTATTCCAAACTGGACTCTTGACCTACATAAACACCTTTACAAACAGCCCTCCCTGTTTTGGGTAAAAGCCGATATGTCACATGATATGTATTATCTATATGCAAAGGATTCACAAAAGAAACCGACCATATACCAATACGCATTTGTACCAAACTACAAAACAAGCGTCATGTTAAACCAAATGTTTCGGACCATTAAAGAAAACGAAAATATCGATTATATCGAAGAAAGCGACGACGAAGACACATATGAAGATATTTGTCATGATAAATTTGTAGATTTACACAAAATGGTCTTGATGGAATGCTTGTTTGATCGCAAATTTCGGAAATGGATACCCGTTCGAGAAGCTTCCTCTAACCTAGAAATATATGTTCCATATATCAATCAATTAGTCATCATGAAACAACCTTCAAACACAAACACAGTACATCGTCACACCAACAACCCATCACATAATCAAAATCGACCAAATCCTCAAAATCGGTCGAACCAACCAAATCGGTCGAACCATCACAACAAACCATCCTATAATCAAAATCGATCAAATCATCACAAAAAAACATCATATAATCAAAATCGGAAAAATCACTCACAATCGGGCGATAACTAATCCAACGAAATCCAAAAAACAAAGTTATATAAACACAAAATACTTTTTTTTATACACCTTTGAAGATTTAAATCCGCACAAAAATACGAGTGTGATTTTATAATAGCGATATTATTATATGAAGCATAAAAGCGACGATTATAAGACCATTGCTGTTAAATATTATTTGAATAATAACGATAGTATGGATAAAGTATGTAATATTTTTAACTGTAAAAAAAGCACATTAAAAGACTGGATTGATAGATACAAAAATACTAAACATTTTACACGAAAAAATAGGAAGGCAGAATCTTACAAGATAAACAAAGAACAAGTTAAGTATGCGTTAAATATGATTGATAGAAACGAACAACTTACTATGGATGAACTATTGATTGAGATGAAACAAAGATATAATGGTTTTGATATTACAAGTCAGCATTTAGGTAGTATTATTAGAGCAAATAATAGGACACGAAAACGAACACGACATCATCATTTTCCAAAGGAGCGTAGAAGACAACTTACTGATAAAAATAAGGAATTGGAAACATTCTATACTGAAGTTCGTAAATATCCAATTGATAAGATTATTTGTCTGGACGAAACCAGCATCGGTTCTCATTTGAAACCATCGTATAGTAGATGTTTTATTGGTAAGCGTTGTGTAATCAAAACGAATAACAACTTTGTCTTTCTTAGTTTTACTTTGTTGGTTGCTATCAACAATTCAAAATGTGTTGGAAAAATATTTTATGATAAGGGAGGAACAACCAAGGAACGAATGGTTGAGTTTATTGAAACGCAAATCGCACCTAAATATAAAGACCATCTCATCATATTAGATAATGCGAGAAGTCATCATAACGACATGGTTAAAGACGCAATAATAAAAAGTGGTAATAAATATTTGTTTTCCGTCCCCTATCATCCAGAAACGAACTCACCAGTAGAAAATTATTTTAATCAAATAAAAACACAGATAAAAAAGAACAGAGATGTTTATACTTTTGAAGGATTAGAAAAGAATGTAGATAAAGCAATAGATAAGGTAAGACCTGAAAACTATAAAAACTATTTCAAAAATGCCTACATAATAAAAGACGATACTAGTTACAAACGAAAACCATCAACCCGTAAATGTAAGTTGAAAAACTATAAATCATAATTTACTTAAAAATTATTTATGTAAATTATATAGCAACTATGCGATTGAAAAGTGAATTGTATAAAAAAGAACAAGATGACATTATTGATAAAATCATTAGCATATTAGATTTGGAAAATAAAAACACCTATACGCTATATGAATTAGACCAAAATACGGAAATACAAACTCAAATAATGAAACTCATTCCAGAAATACGAAAATGGTTCTCGTTTAACAACATGAAAGCAGTTGGAGAACCTGAACGAATTAAACGACCATGGTTGTCTATCATTAAAAAATTAATTACATCAAAATATTCAATTGAAAGTAAAGGGTTTCATTTCAAAAAGGAAGAAAAATGGTTAATGACTCAACAATATATATTCACGAAAGTTTAGGAGAACTACTGAAAATAAATATATTCGTAAGAAATCTACTTAAAATAATATCTTTACACATTATATAGAATGGAAAAGGCAAAAGAGAAACCACCAGAGTTTTTCAAATCCATTAAAACCTCACTCAAAAGTGTATTGAAACACCCCGAAATCAATACCAAATTACTTAATGATGCTGTTGTGAAATCAAACAAAATCGTTATTCATACCTTACAATTTCTCAAGTTGTATTTATTAGATTATTATGAAAACCATTCACACAAATTACCAGTCATTAGCAAAGAACTTATCGGTAATTCTATGAAAGTTATTTGTGGTGAGAAAACTGAAAAAAGAGGGAAACCGGCAAAAAAGGAAACGATTGAAATGAAGGACAAACTTACTATTTTTTACAATCAACACTATTTACCATTTACACAAAACGAATCAATAGTTTATACAGGATTAAGTAATGTAATGGAATACATTACCGAAGATGTTATTACGATGTATGAGAATAATATTCAACTACATTATGTAGAATATGTAGAACGATTTGTTAATGTTGCTTGGAAAAAGAAAATGATAGTGAATAAAATACGAAAGTTAGGACAAACACAAAAAGAACGGGAAACACGAGTAAGGAATCTTTGTACCGAATTACGCAAAATCAAAAATGATTTAGTGAATGTTGATGGAAAATCATACCAATCCAATCCTCGTTATCATAAATGGATTACCGAGCAAAAACAGCATATTTTACCAAGAAGAATCAAGTTTGAGAAAAATAGTGTGATGTATGATTTGAAATGTAAAACGATGGAGTATTTCCCCTGTATGATTTTTATGATGAAACAAGTTGAAAATGATGGCGAAAGTGTAAATAATGTGTTTCCTTTACGAAGTGAAATCGCACCAAAATACATACGATTAGATACAACTACATTAGTCAATCTGTTATTGAGAAAGGAGCATGGTTCAAAAGGGTTTTTCAAAACAAAAGGAGAACTGAAAAAGAATGAAGATAAGATTTGGAAGTTCTTTTTTAGAACAGAACGCAAGATGTTTCATAAGACGGGTTTTTCGTTTCATCATATGGTTTCTACGGATGGAATTGGATTGAGTATTTTATTTTTACGAGATGATTTAGTGGGTAAGAAATTACCTATGATGAAGAAGGGAATATCAAAAGAATTGTATATTGATGAATTAGATGATTACTCCTCTTTACGAGATAAAACAATTGTAGGCATCGATCCGGGTAAGGACGATTTGGTTTATTGCGTAGATGATGCTTCCAAAGATGCGAAGGTATTTCGGTATTCACAAGACCAACGCAGAAAAGAAACCAAGATGAAAAAATACAATAATATAATTTTGGGTATGAAAACCAACAAGATTGAAGGAAAAACCATCATAGAATATGAAACAGAACTATCACACTTCAATCGTAAATCATTACAAATTACCAAATACAAGGAATATCTACAAGAAAAAAATAGAATAAACCATATACTATTTGTGTTTTATCGTAAGGAATTATTTCGTAAGTTGAAGTTTGGTAAATATATCAACATCAAACGCAACGAGCAAAAGATGCTTCGTAATTTTAGGAAGATGTATGGTAATCCAGAAGAATTTGTGATTTGTATAGGAGACTGGGAACAGCGAAAACAAATGAAATACAAAGAACCAACATTAGGAAAAGGAATACGAACTTTGTTTAGAAAAAATAATTATAAGGTATTTTTAGTAGATGAGTTTAGAACCAGTTGTAAATGTTCCAAATGTGACGGAGGTGTATGTGAGAAGTTTATGGTGAGAAAACACCCAAACAAAAATAAAAACAAAGATGAGTTGCGGTTAATTCATGGACTATTACGCTGTAAGAGCGGTTGTGGGTCATGGAATAGAGACCGTAATGGTTCATCAAATATCTACAAAATAGCAAGGAATGCGATAAATAACATAGAACGACCAAGTTATTTATGTAGAGAAACAAGTAATCAAAGCACTTCAACGAGTGCTTATAATCAAACTATACTACGGGTATGAAAAGACCCAACTTTGAATTATTTTTTTTTGTATTTTTGTGCGGATTTAAATCTTCAAAGGTGTATAACAACATATACATCACATATACGCCCCTATATGAATGAAAAATTGATACTAAAGTGCAACAATACACGTGATAGTATAAAAGATACGAATACGGGAAAAAACAATCATCTAGTCGCCACATCTTCACACCCTATGAAGTTTATAGACCTATGTTCCGGTATAGGAGGGTTTCATATTGGTCTAAAACAGCATACTTGTATTTTGGCTTGTGATATAAACAAAAATTGCCGAGAGAGCTACAAAAGGAATTACAATATAGACTGTAAAAAAGACATATTTGATTTACATGCAAATGACATAAGCGATTTCCATATATTATGTGCCGGTTTCCCTTGTCAGCCATTCAGTTCTGCTGGACTAAAAAAAGGATTAGACGATAACCGCAGTCAAGTATACGACAAAATATTAGAATTAGTCACCGCAAAAAAACCGAATTTAGTGTTTCTCGAAAATGTGAAAAATCTGCTTGTCATGGATGACGGAAATGTCATCAAAAAGATCATCAATGACTTCAAATCCATAGGCTACAATATATCATATACAATATTAAATACGGCTCATTTTGGATTGGCACAAAATCGCGAAAGGGTCTTTATTGTGTGTGTAAACAAATCCGTATATGGGGACAAGACCTTTGATTTCTCAAACTTGAAACAAATAAACATCACAAAATCGTTGAAAGATGTCATTGACACAAACAACAATACGTATATAGAAGAGGATAAATACGTATTGTTAGACACCGACAAGATAAAAACGCAAAAATCAGGAATCGTGTTCTGTGGTTATTTGAAAGGCAATCTTCGTAAGAACGGAACGTTGCCGAACACTGATCATTTATCACGTGTCCACAAACAACCCTACAGAATCTATCATATAAATGGGGTAAATCCAACACTCAGTTCCAGCGAAGTTTCTGGTAGATATCATATTTATGATGGTATGGGAGTGAGAAAATTAACAGTAAGAGAGTGCTTCGGACTCATGGGGTTTCCGAGTACATATACGTTACATGAAAAATCGAATATAAATTTGTCGCAAATTGGCAATGCAGTGTCCCCGATAATCATTGAGTATATACATGATGAATTAACAAAACAAGGCTTTATTCAAAATCTTTCGGTGTAAACCCCAAATCCTTTAAATGTTGAATGATCTCACGTTTAGGCGCATCCCGTAAAATGGCATAAGAATTGAATGTAGGCTTCCCCGTCTTTTCGTTCCAACAAATCTTATCCTTGTAAAACGAATTACACCATTTACATTGGTTGCCAGATGTAACTGCTCCCCCGACAATATGTGGTTCAAAATGCCCTTTCTCAAAATGACAAGTGTTGCCAAATATATTGCTTTCCCCTTCTTTTAGTCCACAAGTAAAACACTTTTTTTCGTGGATATCTAGAGACACCACCGCTTTCCGCTCTGGATTGATCGTGCATATCGGAAATGGACATTCAAATAATCGTTGGCTGTTTGAAAGTGACTTCTTTGTTTTGGATGTGTATAAAGGAAACCCTAACTTGTAATATACTTCACGTGGTCGTTCACCTCCCCATCCTCGTTTGTCATTCAATGAGACTACCTTGTCTAGATCATTGATATTTAAGTGTGTGTTAAACTGGTCTCCTAGATTCAACAAACAATTCAGTATATTCGCCCAGTCTGGTAATTTTTTGTCAGAAACAATTTTAACCTGCCATTCGTTATAATCCCAATGGAGTTTAGATAATTCAAGTAATGTTTTTGTGTTACATATGTGCTGTAAAACTACATACCCGAGGTGTATACCATCTGTAATAATGGTTATTTCTTTGTATTGAATAGTAATAATCGGCTTTTTTTCTTTCAAGGGTTGAACTTTGTATGTATTGTCCGTCTTCTCCACCGACAAAGACGTATCACTGTTTTCTATATTATAGGTGGATGCATTGTATTCGATTGTAATCATTTCAACTATTTCAACTATTTCAGTTAGGGTTAGAATATATACACGTTATATTTCTATATTGTAAACACAATCAATAAATACGGACTATCAATTTTCTGTGATATTGTTGGTCACAGAAAATTTATTACACATCCTCATCATCTAATCCTCATCATCTAATCCCAGTGAACTGAGCGATATCAGACACTTCGGTGGTTCTTTTTCTTCTACATCTACTTCTACATCCATTTCCCCTTTCGCTTTTCTTTTTCTTGTTGCCAGTAATCTCCATCGTGTATCATTCGCCCAGTCCACCTGCATTCCATCATATTCCGTACTTTTTATAACACGCGTCACATACCCCGATTTGTTATAAAATGTTTTCCGTTTTTTCCATTGATTTTGGAACACATCATGTGGATCAATCACATCCACGATGATTTTTCCATTACTACGTGTTCTCAAAATACGCCCCACACTTTGGACTATGTCTGTTTTCGGCGAAACCATCACCAGTGTATTCAGGGTCTTAATATCAAGCGCTTCTGCTGCCATCGCATATGTTGCTAACACAATTTGCCTCGATTCTGTTTCTTGTAAATGTTTTTGCTTCATACCACCCACATAATATCCACATGTCCCTATTTGCTGGTTTTGTATCTCATCGTGAATATACACCAATAAATCACGTTTA
>Ga0209534_10001601_pt1 | contig 23503 bp, 16 predicted proteins | sample COG_07_FD_184751 | JGI IMG/M metagenome (GOLD analysis project Ga0209534, IMG submission 184751) | Pelagic Microbial community sample from North Sea - COGITO 998_met_07 (SPAdes) (version 2) | ecosystem: Environmental > Aquatic > Marine > Neritic zone/Coastal water | place: Helgoland, sampling...
TCAAAGAGGAGCGTGTTCATCTCATGAATTACCCTTCTTGAATACTATCGTAAGTCTACTGGTATATTTACTTTAATACAATTCTATGTATTAAAATTCTATGTATTAAAATTCTATGTATTAAAATTCTATGTATTAAAATTCTATGTATTAAAATTCTATGTATTAAAATTCTATGTATTAAAATTCTATGTATTAAAATTCTATGTATTAAAATAAATCTTCGTCTATAGCGTAAGGTGCGATAGTTTCGTTTACGTTATCGATTAGTTCTAGCTTATCTTTGACACGTCGAATACTCCAGCTGGCGGAAAAACTACCAGTATTGTCTGTATCTGATATTTCAAAGTGCCAGTCTTTACATATACCTAATTGAGGTGGTGGTAACGATAACCCACCACCCTCATACTTAGCCCAGTCGAGTATTACTTCTAAATCTAATGTGTGCTTACCTAAGATCCAGTAAATACACTTACCAGGTACTGTATATTCCTTGTCATTTTTCAAGGATTTAGGTGTCATTTTTATTCTTCTTTGTGATAACTTTTAGACTGTATTCGATAGGTAGAAAATATTTTAGACAGATAATTTATTATTATGTCATTGTATCATATAATTACAGACTATTCCATAAGCGCGAGTAACGAATGATATCCGGTGGCAATACCGAAGTATCTTCTACACACGGTAACACTTTCTTAATAACATACTCGTATTTTTTATTATCTAATTTAGAACCACCTCCGGTAGCTATAAATCCTAAAACATAAGCGGTTGGGTTTTTATGTTCAACTGCTTCCAACTGTGCAGCTGTTTCGAGCATACGAGTAATACTCTGTTCAGAAATGTTTACTCCTTCACAGTTACTTAATCTTCTTGATATTGAGTCTACGTAAATACGAAAGCTTTCGATTGGTTCCATCATAGCACGTTCTACTCTATCTACTGGCATAGCACCAATATATCCAGCACCGGGTAATCCTACGCGGTCCCAGTCTTTTACACCTGGTTGTCCAAATATCGGATATTGCTCCGGTGAAGAAGGCCAATCATCATCGAGATCCATCTTTACTATTTGGTCAATAAATAAGATTTTACAAATACTTAGAGTATGATTACTATTAGTATAACTACTAATAATATCACCAATATTGGAACAATCAACTTCCAGTTAACTTTTTTGTTACCACCAAGCCAACCACTTCCGACCGGGCTATCATCAAGCCAACCACTTCCGACCGGAGTACCACCTTTTCCTTTCCCCCAAGAGTAATCAGGTAAAGGTCCGGGTAACATGGACACAACACCTCCCCACCAACTACCTTCTTTGTACTCCGGTACATCGATACTAGTCCAGAATTCTTTCGGAGTAGATGTAGACATGGCAAAACGGGCATAACTAGGTTTTCCCCACGTATTACGAATTTCCCAATATTTGACACCGTCCTTTTCTCCCCAACCGGTCAAAACAACAGTATGACCATTATTCGGAGGACTTGGTGCGATCTTTGGAATATAGATGTTCTTAGTACCTGCATTCTGACTCCACCATTCCTGGAAATCAGGAGGTTCCCAAAAACTGGTCGGAACAGGACCGTTACCCATGATTTCTAACTTAATAGCATGAATCGTGGCTTCTGGGTCGGCTACGTAATCGTTATGGATTACAACAAACTTTGTACTTCCATCTTTTACCGTTAATTTAGGTTTAGATGCAGGATTGCCACAACAATCAGCACAACAATCGGTTCCAAAATCGGGACATTCTGGTGCAATGTTCCTATTGTTCGGACCCAGAGGAGGACTAGTAACTGTGCTAAAAGGCCAACATTCCTCCAAATGAACAAAACCACCGCTCTCCAACCATAGACCGGCGGCATACGTACTTCCTCCACACGTGCATTGTTGATTTGCTAAAGTAGGACAAGGTTGTCCTGGTGGATCAGTGCACTCAGTTTTGCTTCCTACTTTAGGACCCCCACAACTAATTAATGTCATTGCACTAGGATAAGGGGCGGCTATATTGTATTTAATGGCGTAACGATCGCCTAAAGCGGAGACAAATCCCATAGCCCAACAACAGCCGCACGCGGCTTGATTACGACTTCCAACCTCTATCTTGTTTCCTCCTTTATCATGCCAACTCCAGTTCGTCGGAACAGATTTATTCGAAAGAGCTTGCATTGCATGCACAGGTGTAGGAGGAGCTGCGGCTGCAGGAACTATAGTCATCGAGCGATTAACAAAAGGTCCTTTGTACTCAGATCCGGTATCTCTATAACGTATGGCACGACCAGAAGAGCATGGAGGTGGTTGAGACAAAATCTTTTGTCGGGTAGGACCACCCCGACATTTGGATATATTAATTTGTTCGACTTTTAACATTCTTTATCTAAGAATAGAATTTCTTACTAGAAGAAAAAAATTCCAAGAGTGTAATTCAAATACCCAAGACAAAATATGTCAACAAAAGTACACAAAGTATGTATAGTGGGTAGCGGACCGGCTGCAGTAGGAAGTGCAATATATACTGCTCGTGCAATGCTAGATCCCATCTTAATCACTGGATGAGCAATTGGTGGACAGCTTATGACAACATCGGAGGTGGAAAATTTTCCCGGATACCCAGAAGGAGTATCAGGTCCCGAGATGATAGAGGATTTACACAAACAAGCGAAAAGATTTGGGACCATCTTCGTCTCCACCAATGTAAAAAGTGTGGATTTCTCCTCAAGACCCCCTTCATATATTTCTTGACAATAAGCAGGAAATACTTACTCACTCTGTTATTATTGCTACGGGGCACAAGCCCTTTGGCTAAATCTGGATGGAGAAAAGAAACTACGAAACAAAGGTATGATAAGTTCTTGTGCCGTATGCGACGGATTTTTTCATAAAGATGAACATTTACTGATCATCGGGGGAGGTGACAGTTGCATGGAGGAAGCATGTTTCTTAACAAAATTTGCTAAAAAGGTCACTATTGTGCACCGAAGAGAGACGTTTAGAGCCAGTAAGATTATGTTAGAGCGTGCCAAGAAAAATCCAAAAATCGAATGGTTAACATCGTCTCAGCCAAGAGCTTGGACTACAGACGAGAATGGAGAACTTACAGGAGCAATGATAAATACATTAGACGGGTTGAAACATATTCAGTGTGATGCCGTGTTTATCGCTATTGGTCATAAACCTTCTACAGATTTTCTAGGTGGTCAGATTGATCTAGACGAGAATGGATATATTCTACATAAGGATCATACTATGACTAATATTGATGGTGTGTTTAGTGCTGGTGATTGCACGGACCATCGTTATAAACAAGCTATTACAGCTTGTGGAGATGGAGCAAAAGCTGGTCTTGATGATGTAAAATGGCTTTCAGAACAGAATTTATAAAATCCCGGGGATTTTCCACAATACGGAAAGTTATTAGCCGCGTTTGCAATTTTAAAATTCTATTTAAAACATTGTTGTTAAATTAACAGTAATCATGCCAAAGAAAAGAGGAAAAAAGAATGCTAAATCGAGAGCCGATGGAAATACTGAAAAAAGACCTCTTACCCTAGCTGGTGATATGGAAGAATATGCTAAGGTTATTAAATGCCTTGGTGACCGTAGATTGATTATAGTTCTTCCCGATAGTACAGAGATGATAGCTCTCATTCCCGGTCGTTTTCGCAAACGTGTTTGGATGGTACCAAGTGACATAGTGTTAGTACAACGGCGTGACTTTCAGGAAGGAAGGGTGGATATTATCCACAAGTATAAATCCGATGAGGTGTCTAAATTGCACAAGCAAGGAGCTATCCCGGATTTCTTTATGGAAGCAGAAGCCAAACAAGATATCAATTGTTGTGGTATTATTATAGGAACCGAAGACTATTCGGAATCTGAGTTTGACTTTGATAATCTGTAATCTGTAATTTGGAATGATTTAGAAGTTCTAATTCTCCGAAAGAATTAGAAAATGGAACACCCGATATTGGATTTCTTTATTAGAATCAAATCACATTATATAATTTATTACATACAAGTATTCTGGTCATTACGTTTTTCGTAAATAGAGAAGAAGTTCCTCCGTTGTAGAAGACATTTTCCCACCGGATTATAATCACACGCCCACAAAGTTTGGTTGACACAGGGTAGCTTTAGCACATCACACGGTTACCGGTAATATACACGATAGTTTAGAAGTTACCGAGATATTTATCTGAGTAATGATACCAGAGATAATGATTAAACTCTGGATAAGCATTACTGAGACCAATTTGCATTGCATTGATCTGTGGGTAGGCTAGGCGGTTTACCTTAGAGTAAGTGCTAAAAGACTCACAATACCAACCGTACATATTACCCTCTGCATTCATACCGATCCAGGGAGGACGCACCCATTCTGCCAATACTTCTTCGGAAGAAGAACTCTTATTGTCTCCCCCACGTTCGTAGATGTGACTGTTTGGATCGAACGGATCGCGTAATACGTAATGACCAGAATTAAATCCTTCCTTCCAGATCTCGTAGATGTTAGCATCCAAAGTATTATCGATAAGATTACCTGGAATAGGTACACGTAGATTGATCAACTCGATATCGGCAGACATGTTCTTACTACCGGACCAATGCTGGATACGTTGAATGGTATCATAATCTAACTTACGGGCTAATTCTGACATCCAATGATCAATCTCCAAGTTTGCGTACATCATTTGCGGCACAGAGTTAATATCCATAAGAATCGTTCCGTTCGCAGTCTTCGTATCTTGAATATACATTTTCTTGTCCAAAGCTCCATTGATAGCTCTGTACAAGTCAACATTTTCCTCCGCATCGATAATCATACATGGTCCGTCACCTGTCAAAGGCTTAGAGGTATTAGGTGCATATATCACACGATTATACTTAAATAAAATAGGACTGGGAGGAGAAGTACTAAGAATCTTAACTACTTGATCAATCGCTTCTTCCCACCTCCTGGGCTTTGATAAGGGTTTCTTCGCGTTGGCAATCAGAAATTCAACGTATTCTTGTGCAACACCACTACCATCTGCATGTGAGTTATCCAAAAACAACATATCTACTGTCATTTGGCGGAACATATTAGCAATGTTGAAACACTGGTACTTCCATTTCATAGTCATTGCCGGCTTATACATATGTGCGTGTTCCGGATATTTTCTGGATTCGTTAAACTGACCAGTGCCGAACGGCAGAGGGAATGGATAATATTCTATGTAATATTCTTTCTGATCTTTGGGAATCTCTTCTACCCATTTGTCCTGCTTAGCGTCGTAATAAGGAGTAGGATCCTGAATGATTTTGTTTACTTTCTCCCAGAAGTTACCGTTGGCGAGGAAGTTATTTCCGTATGTTACTCCGTACAATTGCTTATTGGGATTAATAGTGTTTGTAATCTGCACACGCTGTTCCTCGGTTAAAATTATAGATCCATACATACCTTGTGTAAATCCCTGTTCCGGATTAATCAACTCCGCACCGTTCATTATCATTCCGTTTACACCAGTTCTCTGCCATTGCTGGAAATATACATCTTCCAGTTTATCATGGTAATTAGGAACTTTCATTAGTTCTTGACCCAGATCGTACACGAGATGCATTCCAGAGTAACCAACCGCATTTTTACCCAACTTCATGAAAACACCTGAACCCTGTGCCCAATCGTAATAACTTCCGTCTGGGAAGGGTCCCCATTGGGAAGAGACTTCTGCATACTTCGCCTTCTTCCACGATTCTAGGCTGGTATCGTTTACGCCGGCTGAACAATCATAAGTATCGATAAAGAAGTTTTCGGCCGGAGTAAAGAAAGATGAGTGTTGAATACCAGCACCATCGGAAGAAAGTATCTGTCGTCCACGATACAAAATACAAGATGGAGCGTCCTCGGCGTCCATACCGACTTTTCCGTCATTGCCAATAACGATATTACCATCGTAAGGGTTCTTGACCTGTGGATATCCGATAACACACTTCTTACGGATAGACCAGTTCTTCCATTTTGTTCCTGGTCCGAATGGAGGAGTTCCATTCCAATCCTCGTCTGTAAGATAATCTAGAGGTGATGGCATATCACATTGTTTATCTTTTACACGGTACCAGAAATGTAATGTCAAGAAGAACTTCTTCAACTCCTCGTAGCTCATTGACTTCCATTTGGAGATTGGAGTACGAGGATATACCAAAGTAAAGTACAGTCTTAGTCGCTTGGTGTTGTAATTATGATCTGCAGAGTTCAAGAACCATATCGAAAGCGCGAGACATAATACGCTTACTACCACACCAATATACCAACGCTTATCCTTACGTTTAACAGCAAAATAAAGCATTACCGCTGCAGACAGTACAGAAAGAACAATTCCAAAGATTGAAAAAGTTTTTCGTGGGTCATCTCCTTTGGGACGTTCCCCGAGTTGTTTCTTCAAACGTAAGCCAGTCTGTAATGCTAATCTATTGGCTAAAGGTGCATCCATCTTCCACGCAATCTTCTTAGAAGAGTACCACCAACGAGTTTGACAGGCACCAATACTAGCCTTGTGATTATCTCCTTGGAAACCAACTACACCGGTACTGAAAGAATCAGTGGCAAACGGGTAATAGTTTTCACTGGTCTGAGTCAAGTTCTTTCCAGTTTGTGAAATTGGTTTGTCCTTTATGCATTGAATAGCACCTGCTACCTTGTACAGATTTGTGTTGGGAGTAGGTGCCGGAATAACGTTTGGCTTTTTCTCTTTACAAGTATCGTACAGGTTCTCCCAATGGTTACTTTGTTCATTCCAGCTCCAAGAGTTTAATGAGTAAGTATTGTCCATCGGGTATTGTCGAAGTGCATCCTTTTGCGATGTGTAGGTAAGCTCGCCGATCCAAGTACCCATAAATATATCGAAATCGAAGAAAGTCTTTCCTGTTAGAGGATTATCCTGTTGAGAAAAGTCACCATTATCCATTTTAGCCTCTTTTTCCGTTACATCTGGAATACACGGGGCATAATCTCCTGAAAAGGATTTATATTTGCTAGGGTCGTGTGGATTAACAGTAAAGTAATACTTTTTTGCGTAAAGAAGCATGAGATCTTTCCACTCTTGTTGATTACCAGAACCAGAAGCCAAATCTCCAGGTGTACATACACGGAAATCAGCGAACTCTAGACAGATATCACCGTTCAGATTCGGCATTTGTGTACGCACAGCAAAACTAGGTGCACTACCACCGGTAACATATCCATAAGGAAAACCTGCAAAGTTACCTTCTCGTATCTTATTACTAAATACCAAAGCATTTGGAGTATTTTTACATAGAGACGAATCTGGAATGGTCTTACCCCATAGAGAATAACGCACAAAGTCGAAATTACCAGTAACGTAAGCTTGCATAAGATCGTCACAAGTATTAGCTGCAGAAGGTCCAAGACCTCCAACCGGAAAGTCCGGATGTCTCCAAATGTTCTTAGCGTAGTTTGTATCCCATGACTCAATCAGTTTGAACATATTGTCAAACTGATTCCACATGGTGGACGAATCGCGTGAAAAACCTCCCGTAAAACCAGGAACACTCTGATCAACGGCTATAGTGTACTTACCACCACTGAGCTCAAGCAAAGGTGCGAAACGGTAATTAGACTTACCCTGTGGATTTATATCTTTGGGAAACCAGGCATGCCAATCGTCCTTACTACCGAAACCACCAGCACCACCAAAACCTCCGATTAGATAACAATTGTAAGACATCAAAATAGGTGTGTATCCTGGTTGACCATTCACTTGTATCTGTCCCCATCGGTATTCATTGGCATCCTTATCATGAATAATCACTTCAGGAAGATACCCAGTGCCCTTTCCATTGCTGATAGGACCGGGAGCAGCACGAGATAGTTCGTGATCAATAATAACCTTGAAAATCTGTTCCCGCGATACATGTGCAGCTCTGTTTTCCATGATAATGGACCAGTGACATGTACCAATTACAAAATCTTTCGGTAATTCCAAAAAGTTACCAGTACCACGGAACGGTCCTTGTGAATACATGCCGAAAGGATATGGATTCCATCCCCAACTGGTCACCTCTATTTTCTTTCCTCGCATGCTCTGCCAGAGATCCTTGTCCCTACAAACGGTACGAAGAGTTTTGTCCTTCCATCTGTATTCAGGATCGACCTGGGCGGCGTTATTGTAACGAGCAGCGTATCTAAACTCTTTACCATCAGTACCAAGATCCCAACCCAATGCTGTAACAGATGATTGAATAACAGTACCGGACTGATAGAAAGTATTCTTTTCCCATTTGGCAAGTACACTATCGTCGAAGACAACTGGTTTGGGAGAAACACTCCAAGAGGTGTTGAATGTGTACCAGAAATCTAGTCCTTTGTAATAAACAAGTAGTTGATCTTGTGACATCTTGCTCCAATCACTTTCATCCGATAAGGGATAAAGATTATAGAAATAATAGACAAGTGCATCTTTCAAATTGTGATTCGACCCATTTAACGGGTGATCGTCTAAATACTCAGAAGGAGCCTCAAAATTATAGATTGGTTGTTTACCACCGGAAATCTTGCTATACCCGTATTTGGGTTGTGTAGCGGGTGAAGAACCGAATGAGGCTAAAGTCCTAGCCTTCTGAGTGGCATGGTGATGTTCTGGGCTTATATTAGAACTAGTTAATGGTTGTCTCGGTGCCGCACCAGTAACCATTAATTGTACTCCACCAACGGTGACTGGTACTGACACCTTTTCTCTATTATTTGTACGTCTATCTCTTTCGTGATTCGCAATCTGTTGTGATCGAATCAGATGTAATAGTGTAGGTGTCTGGTTAGAAGAAATATCCATTTATCTATAATTTATAAATTATATTTATTTTAGATTCAATACTATTTCTAGTATCGGCTCTCCAAACAGTTCAGAGTATACGGATTTACACCTCTGCTGATTCTCAAATTAACCGCTACGCTGGGTCATCCTATCTGAACAACACATTGGTTTATTACCTTTAATCTATACTTAGATTACTTTTTTTGTTTCAAAATTTCACACAAACTACTTACATTATCACCTAAAACAAACTTTAAAATATAGGGGTGATCACACGCCTTCAATAAAAACTTATAGATAGCCATTAAAAAGGTCTTTCTATCTTTCAACACTGCAAACAAATTAAACAGTGTAACCATATTGGTGCCATTATCCTTATCCCATTTTTGACATTTTTGTAGAAGATTATTGCTGTAGTTCTGCATCATATCAATAACGTCGTAAAAAGTTCCATCTTGTTCCAAAAACTTTTTAATATTTAAAATTTCATTATTTATATTGGTTGGGCTGAAATCGTTTTTAAACAATTTACCTGTATATTCTGACAACATACGATCATACTTTAATGCCTCGGTACGTTTATCCATATTAGGTTGTTTCTTTATAGGTTCCCCCCATCTAAACGAAACCGTTTTTCCATTAATGGAGAGATTATATTTTTTAGGATCCTTGTCTTTTATTAAATTACTGAGTGATTGGTAAAAAGCTTTTGCTTCTGCTTCGGTATTGAAATTAAGTTTGATGTTTTCCATACTTAAATTAGAAGGATTGTTGAAAACACCCGGTTTAAACCCAGTCAACCACCAATGTTTTCCAGAGCGTTTGAAAATAGTTTTACCCAAATTGTTTTTCAATTCATACTCCATGTGAATTAATTCATCATCTTTGACACACTCCCATAAACCACTTTTTCCCTCTAATTCATGATAAAGTCCAATTTCACATCCAGTAGATGCGTAATATTGACCCTTCCATAATTCAATCATATATTTTTTCGTTCCAACGGAATAAACAATTGGTTCAATATCAATAACCATATACAACAATGTAGAAAGACGATCGTAGAAATCATTATATCCTCCTATACGTTGCATTGCATCTTTTCTAGTAACAAAAATATTTTGATCCTTATCATATTCGAACCCTGCTAAATAAATTACAGATGTAGCCCAATTCAAGTCAGGTTTTTTTTCATTCTTTACACTTGATACAATTAAGATTATTACCAACATAACAATAACTATTATCAGAAATATCAATAATGGAGTGAATTTCATTTATTATAAACCTTGAAAATATTATTTATTTAATATCATCCAGTTTCGAAAGATTCTTTTTCTCTAGTTTAAATTCTGAAATAGTATATGTTTGTACAACAACCATAGTTCGCTTCCCACTTTTTGTTCTCTTTGTTATTAACCCGTTTTCATCTTTAAACATAGCGGGTATATTACGACTATCTTTATCTATACTATCAATATTTGGTAACATATTCCAAACATCAACACCGTCATCCCATACTTTTTTGTTTTTATAGGATTTCCAAACTTCCATAATACTCTTTTGTAAAACTTTCCTCTGTTGTTCTCTGCTCTCCCTATTTTCTTCATTCGCGTAATGTCCATCGCCATATGTTTTGAATATCTTAGACTCATCACTGTCAACACCATCTTTCCACCCAATCGTCTTTACCCATAAACCCCGAGTGTTGTCTTCGTCGTGCATTAACTTAGCCATAAAATCACCCAATTTTACACTCCACTTCGTGATTAATGTTTTATCTATAAAATTCATCATCTCTGGGTGGGAATGCCCATTGTGTAATGCTTTTCTCGGTGTTCGAAGATGACCAGCCGCAAAATAGTCAGATAAGAAATGACAGGCGAATGCGTTGTATTTATACGCCAAATCTAATTCCTCATTAGTCTTTGCACTGGCAGCGGTTTTCTTTGCAAGACTGTGACCAGCACTGTATGCACGCCAAGCACATCCACCATATACAAAATGATCCCAATTTAATTCTGCCAATCCCATATATCTACCATTTTCCAATAAATTGAGTAGATTAATACCACGTACATTATCTGATATTAATTTCGAACCTCCACCAGTATCCTCATTATATACAATATCAAAACTAAAACCAGAATTAGCATAAAAATCAGAAGGTTTTTGGGTTTTTAAGATAGAATTTCTAATACCTTCAATTTCTATATCAAACTGATTCAAAATTTTTGGCACTTCGTCTATGGATTTTCCAAACTTACTACTCCATTTATTTTCCGATCCGTCTGATTTATTTAATGTGTTGAATGCCGCAAGAAACAAATTTTCCGCTTCCTCCTGTGTTTTCGCGTCTGATATAGGTTTATCGGTACCGTAAATATCACCCCCCAATGCTAATATTTCACCATACGATAAATTAAGTCCATTATCCATTGTAAATTTATATGTATCGGTTGGGACTTTTACTATAACCTCCTTGTCACCTTTGTCACCCTTGTCACCCTTGTCACCCTTATCACCCTTTTCTTTTTCTTTTTTACGTTTTGTCGCAAATACAATAATAATAACAGCAGCTATAGCTATCATCAGAAAAATAATTGTTAATAATAATATTAACTTCATTCTTTATTTATTAAAATATAAATATAATGGCGGTAGTTTTATAGAATAGTCGCCGTTTCCAGCAATAACATGTTCTCCACTGTTATACTTTTCCACCTTTTTACCCTTTTTAGCCGAAAATATTAGCAATAACAATACAACTAATAAAATCGTCGATACAATTAAAATATAAAACATTCTCATTTATTAAAAAAAAGAATTATTTATTACGTTAATACAATAATATTACAAACCAAACTGTACTCTCATTGGTGTCCACTTAGATACGGTAAGTTTGGTATAACTCTACACACTTGTCGGAGCTTCCGGTTTGTTCGTTTAGACGAAGCGCAGTGGTTGATAATATATTCTTCAGATTATTGTAATGTGATTTCCCTACGATGACGATGTAATGATCGACATTATCATTCTTCAAGAGATCACGAAGAATAAAGAAGTCCGATACTTTCTTCCATGCATCTTTCAACGCTCTGTGTACTTCAGAACCTTGCACATGTCCAAGCATAGCTGCAATGTCTTTGAAAGTTTGGTCCATATCCAAAAAGTAAGTGGTCTCTAAGTAATTCTTAATTTCTCTGTCGTAATCCCCTGTTAGTTTGAACAGTTCTGCATAGTCTCTCTGCTTCTGATAGAAAGGTTCGATAAAATCTGAGAATATTTTTTCCCAAGATCCAGTATGCTTTTTATACCCATCTCCGTATAGATCTCTATGACCTTCTACTCCCAAAAAGAAAGAGCGACTATCGAATGGAATAATATTTTTCAACTTTCCGATTTTATCCAGTGCCGTGTAAGTATCGCGAATAGCTTCAGAACCGATTCTAGTGGCATCGTCTCCACCATTATACTCCAACATTACTCTACAATTGGGATTATGCTGTACAGCTTGCTTACAGTACTCAGACACCGTAATAGATCTATTTGGACAGGTCCATGATTTTTCGTGTATTTCCCCGATCATTGTTATTAGTCTAATGTCACTGAAAATGTATTGTGAAAAGGCAACCGTGCTTTCTAACTGCGTATTGGTTTCTACAAATAATAAGTTTTTTCCGATTCTTTTCTCCAGTTCGAGTCGTTGTAAAAATTTCTCCAGATCCTCAATATCAAATTGTGTGTCCATTTTATAATTAGTTGAATAAAATTATAAAATTCAATGTAAGCAAGCTGTACACGGTTCAATCATATTTGATTAAACCACTAATACAATATTCATAATACATCATACTATGCTTGATATATTCCTTCTTATACTTCAAGCACAGACCGGTCTCGGCGTATCCGTTCACTGACCAGCTATCTGTATATGGCTTGAGCTTGCCATCTTCTAGTATACCTATTCGGCATTTATCTGAGAGTTCTAGAAGCTCTTCAACATATTTATGTAATCTTTTACAGTTCGATTTCTCTAAATACATTTTATTTATGACGCTACGAGTTTAGATTGATAATTCACCCAACAATGCAAGAAGAGTAGTCGAGATTTCATTCTTTTTGTCAATAATATTGTATAAAATCTTATCCCCAGATGGCACACTTTCACTCTTGGGAATATGTGAAGGAGGTACCAAACTCATCAAATAAACGTCTACCTTGCGTTTGCTCAATGGCAAGTGAGCATGTGAATTGTAACGAATAGCACGACCAATTACCTGTTGTAACCCAGCATCGTTCCAGGTAGGGTCTAAGACAACAACACTACGTACTCCTTTCAAATCAATACCTTCTCCACCAGCTTTGGTGAGAATCAGAACATCAAACTCGTTTTTATTGAACGAATCGATAATACCTTGTCTTTCCTCTTTGGGAGTACTTCCAGTGAAGGTTTGGAAAGAAATATCATTCCTCGACAACGCTTCGGTAATAGGACGAATACCAAAATCTATCCAGTTAGTATAGATAATGCAATGACCTTTTTGCAGTATGCGTAAAGCCGCTTCGACTTTGCTGGAGTAATATTCGGCACCGGCGCCGTTCACTGCACGACGATATCCGTTGTAAAACGTGGCTGCATTTTCGAAAACAATATTATATAAATTTATACCGTAGACTAAATCAGTATAGTCGCGGTAATACTTCTCTGACATTTCAACATCCACATAATGATCGATACGTTCCGGAAAATGCTTTGAATCTTTACAATCGACCACATCAACCTTATCCTGCAATAGATATCTAAAAGTGCCTAAGTTTGTGTCATTGATATCCTTACCTAACATTTCTTCCACTTTGCCAGCAAACAGTTCTTTCTTGGTACCAACAATCATTCGTCCGTAAACCATGTTAATTAGAGGAATAAAATCAGTTATCTGGTTCACAAATGGAGTAGCTGTTAGCATAAGACGCTTATCCGCCTTTATAGCAGCTTTCACCACCGCAATAGACTTTTTACTCTTAGGATTACGCATGTTATGTGCCTCATCCACTACTAGGAACTTATTCTTAAGAGAAATTGCACGACCAGCCTTATCTTCATTCAGGAACTTATCGTAGGAATAGAACTCGTACTGATCGGTATTCTTGACTCCGTACGCTTTCATCTCCTTCTGGAAGTTAGAGATCAAGGAGGTGGGTCCAACAAAAACAACACCACGAGCCGGATACTTATCCAGATAACACTGAGTGGTCGTAATAGCAGTCAAAGTCTTACCACAACCAGTTCCATGTACTACGATCAAACCGTCATTGTTTTCCATATACTCAACCACTTTCATTTGTAGATCTCTCAATGGTAGCTTTGATCTTTTGACGCAAGTTCCAGCAATCTTGTTGATACGCTTATACCGCTCAGATTTATTAACACGTTTCACCGGAATTCTGGAAGACTTTCTCGAAGACTTTCTACGCGAAGACTTTCTACGCGAAGACTTTCTACGCGAAGACTTTCTCGAAGACTTTCTACGCGAAGACTTTCTCGAAGACTTTCTACGCGAAGGTCGTTTGAGCCCCGATTTGTTCCTATTAGTAACAGGATCCCTTACCTGGTGAGGTTTACACGGCTTGAGAGATCGCGATCTCCTACGACGCGCAGGCGTACCAGATTTACGACGCGAAGGTCGTTTGAATCCCGACCTGTTTCTACACCGATTAGTAACAGGATCCCTTACCTGGTGAGGTTTACACGGCTTGAGAGATCGCGATCTCCTACGACGTGCAGGCATACCAGATTTACGACGCGAAGGAGACTTTCTACGCGAAGGTCGTTTGAACCCCGATTTGTTTCTACACCTATTAGTAACAGGATCCCTTACCTGGTGAGGTTTACACGGCTTGAGAGATCGCGATTTCCTACGTCGTGCAGGCGTACCCGATTTACGACGAGAAGGAGACTTTACACTATTTTTTTTAGCACTCAAACTCTTGCCTTCTTCGTCCGAAATACGTTTACCATTCTTATAGCAATATCTCTGACCGTCCTCTCCAATCATACAATATTCTATCATTTATATTAAAGCAAAATAAAAAGTATATTTACTAAAAATGAAAAAGTCTATTATAATACTACTTGGGATATTGTAGTGATAGATAAGATTACTTAGCCAGTAACGTATTGACACGATTTGGGGATACCGGTTTGCTCGATAGTAACCGTATCGAGGTTTTTACCTTTGATAGATAGGAGCTATCAACAGACCAAGATGATATTGTTATTAACGCAAACATTGTTCCATTGCTCCAGTGACGTTTTTTTGAGAGATATATTGGTCGATTACTTTATACATTTTGAATATATCTCTCTAGTTTAAGTTGTATAAATACTTATACAAACTTACTATTATGTCAGTTCCTCCACCTTTGCTTTACTAGGAATATCACCAGCGGCTTTTGCTGCCTCTACCTGGGCGTTAATACGGTCTTCGATCGAGTTACCGGAAGATTGATCCTGCTTTCCACCCATCATACCGGTCAAATCGGGCATTCCATTTCCTCCTACACCACCCATCATAGCACCCATCATTGGTCCGATCATACCGGCGAGATCCGGCATTGGTTGTTGAGTACCATTATTATCTGGAGCACCGGATCCTGCTGTTAAACTACTCATCATAGTGTTTATCATATTCACAGCTTGTTCACCACCTTCCTGGTCACCGGCATCGTCACTCAGCTTGGTAACCATATTCTGTACTGTTCCCATCAATTTACCAAGGTCAAGCGAACCATCCTGAAGTCCGTTACCCATACCCTGAACCAAATCAGTGAAAATACCTGACTGCATGATAGACGACACAGCCTCCATTGGGTTGGCGTTAGGATCCACCTTATCTTCAACCTTGGAAATAATATCGGACAAAAAGTTCACTTCGTCTCTACCTCCCTTTTGAGATTGTTCCTTAAGAAGCTGACGTGCCTTTCCAGTGGGATCGACAAGCGCTGAAATGGTCAGTAGATGATTCCAAATCACGGACTGTGTTTCCATGTCGGCGTGTGCAAATATCTCCTTAATGTTGATAAATACACGGTTGGAATAAGAAATCTTATTATTTTCAAGCTTCTGAATATCTTTCTCTGTAATTGAGTCCCTATTGGTAGTACAGAAAAGACGAAAAGCCTCAATGTGTTTCTGAATAGGCTTGTCGTGTGCAATAGTTGTCTTGTTAATCAAGTGCGCATAGAGCTTTAGAGGTCTATGCTTATCTTCAAAGACTTCAGCCAAATCATTCGTGAAATTGGAAATAGCCTTGAACGTAATTAGTGACGTATCTGTAGACATTTTACTTTGAATCTGTATGATTTTAAATACTAATTATCTACTATTGTCATTAGTATTTGGTCTTGTCAGGGAGGAGAATAAATATGTAAACAGCTTTAATCTGAATTTAGATTCTTCCGATTGGAATTCCCTTACACAAATAAAATTGAAACAAAAACGATCAAAAAGAGAAAAAATTAGAGCAAAATGAGTGAACAATGCGAATTCTGTTTGACCGAATTCACCAACCTTAAATATTTACAACACCACCAAAGTGTAATAAAATACTGTCGTAATTACAAGTATGTCACGTTCACATGCCGTAAGTGTAATTTCAGTACACGTGGTATCAAGAACATTGATACTCATGTCAAAAACTGCAAGAGTACAACAATACCGGTTGAAGATCCTGTCTATGAGCTGCAGAAAAGAATAAAAGAGTTAGAAGAGGAGGTACAAGCTTATAAAACCAATCTGACCACATTGAAAGAATCGTTAGAGAAAAATGATGAACTGACTACCCGTCTACGCCTTGAACGCTTCAAAAACCAGATTTACAGACATATTATTGAAAAAAACACATCTATTCGTCTAGACAACGTTTTGGTAGAAGAAGAGGAGGGAGTTCATGTATATAATATTCAGGGTGGTAACATTCCTGTATTCATACACGAACACATTAAAGGCGAAGAAGGTTTGGATATAACACAACAGCTACCAGGTTTGCGACTCGGTGCCATGAAAGAAGAAAAGAAGGCTCCAGAAAAGAAAACTAGTGAAAAGAAGGCTCCAGAAAAGAAGGCTCCTGAAAAGAAAACTAGTGAAAAGAAAACTAGTGAAAAGAAGGCTCCAGAAAAGAAGGCTCCAGAAAAGAAAACTAGTGAAAAGAAAACTAGTGAAAAGAAAACTAGTGAAAAGAAGTCTCCAGAAAAGAATGTACAGATTGTCACCGGTATTCCGGTAATGGAAGAAGAAAAGAGTAAATCCAAACAAAGCAAACAATCTTACCGGTCTATCAAATCTTGTATCAAACTTGTATCGGAAATCAGTGATAAAGACCTGAATATGAATATTGAATTGGTTGACGCTGAGATTCGGAATCAAATGGAGGAGTTCGGCAACCTTGAGGAGGTTAAGGAGTCTTTCAAGGCAACGTTTTCCACTCTGAAACAAAGCAGAATCTACACGAAGATTTTACACGATCTTCGTGAAAAACGCTCACGGATATTTGGTCGTATGTCTATCAGTGCTTACCAAGACTTGGTCTACGAGCATATTCGTACTATCGAGGATATTTTTCGAGACAAAAATTACACAACGAAAAAAAGTACTCTTATTATCTCCAGGGGTCTATCACCGCTAGAGAGCCGTTTGACCGCCTACGGAAACTATACGGAGTCACATCTTGAAGTTGACGAGATTCAGAGACTCGATACTGTATTGGATCTGGGTTCGGAACACGAGAAGGAGTATGTACCGTTTGAGAATTCTAAGATTCGTGATCACTTCTCCAACTACAGCGTAGTACTGTTCTCAATTCGTCAGAACATTAGAAGATTCTTGTTCAACCGCTACGGATTCCATAATGTAGTGTACTTGCCTTTACCAAAGAATACCGAGGACGATCCATACAGTTTCTATGTATTGGAGAGAGTCAATAAGGACAAGCGGTACTGGAAAATGGACTGTCGGTTGGAAAATCTTAGTACCAGTCTGATCACCGATGTGCTTCCCTACATGGTAAGCATGTTCCGTAGATTATATCGTGACGTGTACGGAGATAACGAATTCCGATCTGATTATACATCCAATTGTCAGATCACCGAATGTGATTGTGAGCAGTTGCTACAAAACATCATAATGATAGGGCAACCTAAGGAATTCTGTATTGTTTTGCGTGAAATCGTGAAGAATAAATCAACCTACAAGCCTACTGAGAATGACAAGTTCAATCTATATGGTGACGACTCTCTTCAACGTAAACGATTTCAGGAGAAGGAGGAAGTGGATCTTGTGGAGATCATTAAGCAACTGTTTGACGGCATCTCCTCAGAAGAGGCGGTGGATTTCTATCGTAGTAGAACACCTTGAAAGTTCTCGCAGTCTAGAATAAGTCTAGAAAGTATGTCAAACAGTCTTAAGCTAGATTTACTACCACTGCTCCTGATTTGTAAAATACGAAAAATAGTAAAATAGTAAAATAGAAAATTGAATTATAGTATAAATTTTGTTAGAGAATAGCAAGAAAAATGACTAACAAGAAAATGGTTAATAACAAGAAGAACAAGAAGAACAGCAAGAAGAATGTGTTGTCTACCTCTGCTGTAAATAATCCTGACATGACCATAGCAGAGTATAAGCGTTTTCAGGGAACGGCTCAACACGCGAAGGAACTTGAGAATCTTATAACCCTGTTTGAACTCGAAATGAGCTCTGACTTATTCAAGGCTCTGACTGGAAATCCTATCGATGTTTCTGCTGACATTAACCGATACCACATATTTTTGAAGGCCGAGGCTATAGGCAGAATCATGGCAAAATAATCGACAGAACCGACAGAATATAATACACTTTGTGTATTATATTTTTTATTCAGGATCAAAATCAGGCTCGGAAAATGAAATTGAATTAAAATTATATATATATTAAATATAATATAAAGTATGTTAAAATATTTTTGCGAACCATGTGGAAAAGAATATTCTCAAAAATCTCATTATGATTCTCATAAAAGGAGGAAAAAACCTTGTGAAAATTATTCAAATAAAATTCAAACTATGGTAGATAAAAAAGTAAAAGAGACTATTAATGAGTTAAATTTAAAAAATGAAGAAACAATTAATCAAACATATAACATGGACACATTCAAAGACCTTTATGAGTTTCTTCAATTGTATGAAGAAACTCATATTTTACCTTGGTTAGAAAAACCGTGGGTCGGTAAAGATAAACAAGAATCCCTCTTAAGGTTATTCGCTGGATTTGGATTAATAGACAAAATAAAATCATATGATATTTGTAAAGGTAATTACAATGAAAAAACCATAACAAAAAATACTACAATAAAAGATATATTTTACAATCAAGAAGATAACCTTAATAATTTAAAAGATAAAGGAGATTCTTCTGATCTAACTGGTATTTGTAAAAAGAATGAAAAACATTTATTAGTTTCAACATCAAAAAATTTAAATAAAATACAAGTTGGAAAACTTGATATTGATAAAATATTAACCAATTTTAAACAGTATCAAGATGAAGGATATACCATGTCATTATGTATAGTTGTTAGAAATAGAATTTATTTTGAAACTATGAAAAAAAATATAGAAAAAACTAATCACCAAATAAAATCATTGTTAGAAAAAGAAGATACTATTATTATTGACTGGGATGACTTGAACCAAGCATTTCACCAATTCAAGAATTTTTATGGACAAACTTCTATTGATAATATTATTAATTCAAATAAAACTACATTATGTTTAAAAATGCATCAATCTCTTGGTGTATTAAAAACACTTGAAATTAAGAATTTAGAAAAGAAAAAAATTTTATGGGGTCATATTCAAAGAAGTGGAAAAAGTTATATTATCGGCGGTTGTATTATTAAGGATAGCAAATATAAAGATGAGTGTAATTATTTGGTAATTACAACAGCACCAAATGAAACAATAGAACAACAAAGAAAAGTATTTGATTGTATTCAATTATCAGATTTTAATATTATAGTATTAAATGGTAAAAATAAAAAACCTGTTTTAACCAAAAAAAATATTATTATTTGTTCTAAACAATTCTTACAGACTAAAATTGATCAAGAACATGATAAAAATAAACATGGTGTGGAAAAAACAAAAAGTATTGCTTGGTTAAAAAAAATGTCTTTTGATATGAGATTCCTTGATGAAAGCCATAATGGAGGAACAACAGAATTAGCAAAGAAAACATTAGAATTTTATGGAAAACAAGCATTTACAGTTCAAATTACAGCAACATATTCTAAACCGATAAATGATTATAATATTCCAAAGGATTGTTGGATTTTATGGGATTTAGAAGATATAAAACTTTGTAAAAATATTACAAATGAAGATAGTATCGATAGATTAGTAGTAAAACATGGTGATTGTATTCAAAATATCATTTCAAAATATTCCCACGATAGTATAATTAGTGATTATTCAAAATATCCAGAATTGTGGATATTAACAGACGAAATTAATACAGAAACTGTATCTGAAATAATAAATGATACACAAGATAATAATTATGGATGGTCACTTGAAGCTTGTTTCCTTCTTAAACAAGCTATAAAAAAAGACAAAGAAACACAAAAATCTAAAATAGTAATAAAGGAAGAGTTTCAAAACGAAGGAAAAAATTTAAAATTATGGTATAGAATTTTTGGAAAAAAAAATAAATTTGGAATTCCTGATAAAGATTATCCAGATGATATTATATTTATGAAGAGGATTGAAAAAATATGTAAAAACCCAACAATAGATTCACGATTTATTGGAGAAGGAGATTTTCATAATGAACCTATGATTATTATGGCATTCTTACCTCAAAATAATATTGATAAAATTTCAAAAGCAACAATAAAACTTTTGGAAAGAAATAATGTTATTCCAGACTATGAAATAATTAGTATAAATAGTAAAACAACGAATAACCCTAAACGAAGTATAGAAGATGCTCGTATTAAAGCCAGAAATAGTGGGAAAAAAGGAGTTTTGGTATTAAGTGGAAAACAATGTAGTCTTGGAGTATCAATTGATAATTGTGATATTGTACTATTACTAAATAATAGTATAGGATCTGATATGATTTATCAGATGGTGTTCCGTTGTATGACAGAAGGGAAACATAAAAAATGTGGTTTTGTAGTAGATTTAAATATTCATAGAGTCATTGAAACTTCTGTAATTAATTATGCTTCATTGATAAAACCAGATATTCATCCAAGAGAAGCTGTAAAATTCATTCTACAAGAAAGACTTGTCAATTTAAATGGAGATCATTGGTTGCCTAGTTTTGGATATAGTTTTTCTAAAATTACTGAATTATGTGAAAATGTATATAAATTATATTCGGTTAATACTGAAAAGGTAGTTGATCATTTACTAAATCGTCTTAGTTTTAAGGAAATATTACTTACAAAGGAAGAACAAAAAAAAATTAATGATATGTTTAGCAATACAACACCTACAAAAAAACAAAAAGAAGTAAAAATTAAAAAAGGCATTGAAAAAACAAAAGTTGATAATGAAGACATAAATACATCTCCAGAAACAAGTAATGAAGACATAAATACATCTCCAGAAACAAGTAATGAAGACATAAATACATCTCCAGAAACAAGTAATGAAGATGAAAAACAAACAAAATATATGAATATTCTAAAACATATTATTCCTCTTTTATGTTTATTAACCATTCATACTACAGAAACATCGTTTGTAGAAATGTTTGAATTAATTAAAAATAATGAAGAGAAGTATAATATCTTAATTAACCAAACTAAAAGTTGGTGGGGTAAATTAATAAATTCAAAAATAATAAAAATAATTATCGATTTGTATATAAAGTATATGAAATACGATAAAGAAACCAATCAGATTATTAGAACCGTCAAAGAACTATTTACTAAAAGTAAAGAAAATTATAGAGAACTATCCAAGTTGATTGACAAGTATTTTATTGCACAGGATCTAGAAAAGAAAAATAACGCTGAAGTTTCTACTCCATCCAAGTTAAGACAAGAAATGTTAGATAAAATACCTGTTGATTTTTGGAGTGATGTATCCTATAAAGTAAATACAATGACAGGTGAATGGACACCTTTGTATCCTAAAGTGTTTGAGCCATGTGCTGGTAAAGGAGGATTTATTATAGATATAATTGGTAGGTTTATGATTGGTCTTAAAGAAGCTATTCCCGATGAAGAAGAGAGATATAAAACAATAGTAGAAGAGTGTTTGTATTTTAGTGATATTAATCCTACCAATATATTTATCTGTAAATTACTGGTAGACTATTGTAATAAGTACCGGTTAAACTATAATGAAGGAAATACGTTGGATTTGGATATAAAAGAAAAATGGGGTATTGATGGTTTTGACGCTGTTATTGGTAATCCGCCATATCAAGCGGTATCAAAAGATGGCGTATCAAAAGGAGGAGGTAATAACTTATATACAAAATTTATATATTATGCAGATAAAAACCTAAATCAAAATGGATATCTATTGTTTATTAATCCACCTACATATTTCAGCCCGGGGCGAAGTAATAATAAAAATAATACTAACCTGAGAAAAGACATATTAGATAAATATTATTATCATTATATAAATTTAGAAGAATGTGCTAAACACTTTAACGTTGGTAGCAAGTTTATATATTATCTATTGCAAAAGAATTCAAATACAAATGAGCATGTTAGAATAGTCTGTAAATATAAAAATAATATTTACGATACTACATTAGACCAGAAATTATTAGTAAGAAACTATTTACCATATCTATTAACACTTGAATGTCTAACTATATCAGATAAGATTAACAATATATCAGATAAGATTAACAATAAATCACCTATATTCAATTCTAATGTATTTGATAAAAGAAGACCATATGTATTGAACAAGATTAAGAAAGAAAAAGAGATATTTCATTCTCCTGATAATAGAAGTGATAAAGAACATGTATTGAACAAGATTAAAAAGGAAAAAGAGACTGATGAAGAGTATAAGAAGAGAGCAATAGAAAACGGTTATATCTATCCAATGCAAGCAACAAGTGTTCAAGTTGTATATTCTTCGAAGATGTGTAAAAATCAAAATGATAAAAAAGTGTTAATGTCAAGAAGTGGTTATCTAAGACCTTTTTACGATAATGGTATAAAAGGAGTAGGCGGCGATTGCTTTGCTTGTCTAGTCAAAAATGAATTAGAAGGGAATAAAATAATACAATTATTAAATAGTAAATTATATACGTTCTATATTGAAACAAATAAATGGTCAGGCTTCCATCATATTAATGTATTACAAGATTTACCTAATATTATTCATGAGATTGATAATATCAATGATAAGAATATCTATGAATATTTTAATCTTACAGAAGAAGAAATCAAATTTATTGAAAGTTCAATCTGACTCATAACTACTATAAATAATATATTCAAAGATATGAAAAAAGACTTTTGGAAAGACTTTTAAAAAAAATATTAATATTATAAACAGATGAATTATAAAGATATTATTTTTTTACATAATATAAACTATGAAAAATCTCAATCAATAGATCAATATTTAGTTCCGCACGAATTAGAAAAGAAAAGCAATGC
>Ga0209534_10001604_pt1 | contig 23493 bp, 14 predicted proteins | sample COG_07_FD_184751 | JGI IMG/M metagenome (GOLD analysis project Ga0209534, IMG submission 184751) | Pelagic Microbial community sample from North Sea - COGITO 998_met_07 (SPAdes) (version 2) | ecosystem: Environmental > Aquatic > Marine > Neritic zone/Coastal water | place: Helgoland, sampling...
ATAACCTTTTCAAAATTACTTAAATAACGTTTTATATTTTCAACATTATGTTGATAATTTGGATTAGCAGATGCTAGTGCTAGAACATTAGAAAAAATTGCTTGTCCTGGTAGTTGTTGTCCTGCTTGTCCTAATTGTTGTTGTTGTAGTAGTAGTTGTTGTTGTTGTTGTAGTTGTTGTAGATCTTGTAGTTCTTGTTGTGTTAGTAATTTTCCTGATTGTTTTTTTTGTTGTAGTTGCTGTAGTTGTTGTAGTTGTTGTGTTCCTATTAATGCTCCTATTCCTGATGCTCCTACTGTTGCTGGTGCTGGTGCTCCTGTTGCTGGTGCTCCTGGTAATGTTCCTGGTAATGGTCCTGATAATGGTCCTGATACTGTTCCTGGTGGAACAACTGCTGGATTAGGAGGACATATCAGGTTAAAATCAATAATAAGAGTATTTTTGCTTTCTATTTTTCCTATATATTCTTTAATTTTTGTGTTTTGGTCAGCAGTTGTCCCAGTATCTTTTTCTCTAATATGTAAAATACTTAATGCTATTGCTTTTTCAAAAGCCTTACCTGTATCAGGAGTTTTCCAATTATTAATGTATTGTTGAAGATTTTCCCCACTAGTATCATTAATATGTTTTAGATACTCATTATCAAATTTTTGTTTATCATCATTAACCATATAACTAGTAATAAATTGTTCTTCTAATTCTTGTTTTAATGTTAATGCTGGATTAGATTTTATATCAATATTAGAAATTGTATAATTAGCCATTTGTTCATTTTTATTTTCTAATTTTTCTATTAATTTTTTTATTTTTTCAGGATTATTTAAGTTTTTTAATTGTTTTTTACCACCAGTTAATTGTGGTTTCATTTGTTTATCTATAATTACAGAAAAATTCAGTGAATAATTGACCATCTCTTTAAATAATTCTTTCAATGTATTTTTAAGAGTTTCATATTTATTATCACCTAATGTCTCATCTTTTAATTTACTATCCTTATAATTCAATAATTCATAGACAAAAATAATTTTTATAAAAGGTAATATACTTGTTTTATCTTTTTCAACAGTTAAAAATTTATCTTCTCCAACTTGTAAATCTTTCCAATATATCATAAATAACCATACATTAAACAAAACTTTTATTAAATTATATTGTATTTTAATAATTTTTTTAAAAAAATTATCAGTAGAACCATTAAATATATTATCAAAATAGTCTATAAACCTTTTTAATTTATTTTCATCAACATTAATATCTATTTCAATAAACTCTTTATATGTAATAGTATCTTTGATATTTAAATCTGTTTTGGTTGTTTTGGATGCTCTACTCGCCCCACCCATTTGTTTTGTTGAAGTAAAACCTACAATAGTATTAGTAATAGTTTTAAATATTTTTATATTATCTTCTATAATTTTGTTTATTCCTCCTTCTAGATAGTTTAATGATGTATTTGTGGTATCATTAAAAGGTTTATTATTCAATACTAAAGCAACTTTAAATTGTATTATATATGTTCTTTCTGGTAATAAAATGCCATCCATATGACGTTGTAAGGTAGAAATAATACTAGTTATAAAGTTTATTTGTGTATCATTACCAGTGCTACCTATTCTCATAATAGCAAGTTGATTTCTAATATTTTGTAAAATATTTATAGCGTCTTTATAAGTTTCAACAAGTTTATCAATATCATCTGTAATATCTAAATTTTCATATATTCTACTATAATTGTCTTTCCATTTGTCAAGGTCTTCTTCATATGTATCTTTACTCATTTTTTTAAATTGTTCGCTAGAAGTTGCTCCTTTATCAAGTATAGTTGAAATATCATTTTTTAAAGTAATCATATCTGCTATATTTTTATCAGTAAAAGAAAGAATATAATCTATATCTGGCTTTAATTTTAGATATTTATTAATTGCTGTTTTTGCTTCGCTATTAAGTTTTGATTGGTCGCCTTTATATGCGATATATTTTTTCTTAATAGTATCTATTTTATCATAATATCCTCTTAACGTTGTTTCAAAATAATTAATTAATTTTGAAATATCTTTACTGTTTTTTTTAAACTTTTTAGTTTGTTTAATTAAATTAGGTAATTCCTTTTTTTGTTCTTTATCATTTGTTTTTAAAGAATTTTCAATACCAATAAGTTTTAATTTAGCATCACGAAGTTTATCATATATACCTAATGTTTTAATATCTTTTTCATCATCTATATTATCAAAAATAAATTCATAAATTTCTTTATATCTATAATGTATAATATATTTTTGTATATTTGAAAATTTTGTAGATTTAAACCCTTCTAATATAGTTGCTTTACCTTTATAAGCATCTAGATGTTTCTTAATTTCTATTTCTTCTTTTCTATATTTTTTAATAAATGATTTAAATTGACTAACTTTATATTTAAGTGTTATATAATCAAAAACCAAAAAACCTCCATTTTGTTTTAAAGCATTCATCGTTCTTTTTAATCCTCCATTTTTTTTTTGTGTTTTTTTTGTATGGTCTGAAGAAACATTGTATTGTCTTACATAGTTACCACCTTTTAATATTAATTTATTTAATATCTTTCTAGAAACAAATTTATTAGATTTTAAATTATTATGTAAAAGAATATCTTTTTTATTCTTTTTATTTAATTTAGTGTTTTTTATTGTTTTCATTATTAGGTTTTTATAATTATTATACTAATTTATAATTATTATACTAATTTATAATTATTATACTAATTTATAATTACTATAGTAATTTATAATTATAATAGATAATTATTTTAATTATAATTCTTATTTAAACTATACTTACATATATATTTTAAAAGTAAAACTATAATTTTATACAAATATTAAAAAATTAATACAAAATTATATAATTTTATATAAATATAAAAATTGATTATAAAACAATATAAAAACAAAATAATTATAATAATTATTGTTAAATAAAACAAAACAAACCAAACCAAAACAAAACAAAACAAAACAAAACAAAACAAAAATCAAAGAAAATAACAAAATGGCACTTACATTAACAGGTTCTATTTTATCAAAAATTTCGTTTTGTGATAAGCAATGTAGTAATGTAAATGATAATAAAACAAAAGGTCAAATTATACAAGATATTGATAAAAAATATGGAATACAAATTGTAACGAGAGATTATAATATTATTAATCCCAATATTGTGCGTAATGTTTTATATCATCAACATATTTTAACACCTTATACACACGGTAATCCTTATATGCTCTATTTAACTAAAATTGATAATATTAATTGTGCCTTATTTATTGATAAGAAATTGAAAGATGGTTATACCTATCCCAAAATTCATTGTGTTAAATATAGATTTAGTGATGAATTGTATGAAAAAGATACTATTTTTACAGGTGAATTAGTCCGTGATAATGAGCGTCGTTGGTTCTTTCTAATTGATAATCTTTTATTATACAAAGGTATGAAAACAAATGAAAAAAATATTTTAAGTAAATTTGAATTAATTAATAAGATTATGGAAAATGACTATACACCAGATAAATATTTAGAAATTTGCCCTTTGTATATTAAGAAATTATTCCTTTATAAAGATATTAAAAAAATGGTGAATGATTTTATTCCTAATTTATCTTATATGTGTAAAGGTATTGTATTTTATACATTAAATAATAAACATTCTAATTATCTCTATATGATACCTAGAGAAAATCAAATTCAAGTGAAGAGTAGTAATGAAATTGATGAAATTATTGAAGACAAATATCCCGATTTATATAATAAAAAAAATTCAATGGCAAATGAAACTATGTTTATACCTGATTCACTCAATGATAATAGTAATAGTAATGTTGATGATAATAATAATGATTATTCTAGTAAAAATAATAATACAACAACGACTACAACAACGAATGTAATGAATAATTCACAAGAGGAAAAAGAAGAAATGAAAACGATTGAAATTGAAGCCAATAATGCGGTATTTAAAGTATTAAAAACAGACATTCCAGATATTTATAATCTTTATTGTAATGATATGAATGATAATTTAATTAAACATGCGATTGCTTTAATACCTAATATTAAAACAAGTCATCTGTTATACTATACATTTAACTCAAAATCTAATAATTTAGGTTTGACTATGGAATGTAAATTTTCTAAAGTATTTGAAAAATGGATACCTTTAAAATTTGTGGAACATTCTATTTATAATAAAGAAAAAATTGAAACACTTGAAGAAAATTTAAAAGAAATTGAAAATTAAAAAAACTTAAATTATAATTAAATAAAATTTAACGTCTAACACCATAGGTGTTATAAATATATTCAGCAAATGTCTTATAATTCCCATATTTCCCATCTTCTGTTTTTTGAAAATGTGCAAGTCCATATAAATTATTATTATTTTTAAATTGGTAGTGATGAATATTTAAGCGTTTTCCATTAACTTTAATATCATCATTTATATAATATTTATTTAAAACGTCATTTTTATAATTATTATCTAATAAATAATCAAAAGTCATATTACCATCATTTTCATAATTTAAATTTTTATCAATAAATTTATCAATACAATTATTATAACTTATTAAAAAGAATAGTAAAATAAGTATAGTAATAATGATACAATGTATGTTATTCATTTTACTTAAATTTAATAGTTTTTTATTTTAATTGTTTTTATTTTAATTGTTTCTATTTTAATTGTTTTTATTTTTATAAATAACATAGATTTTATATTTTGTAATAGTAATTATTATTCGTTAATTTTTTTATTCATTATTCATTATTCATTTGTAATTTTAATTGCTTTATGAGCATCATATAACATATCATCAAATTTTGTAGTCCATATTATTTTTGTTCTACTTTCATTATCATTATATAAATCAACTCTCAATTTATTTCTATCAGGACAACAATCTGTTCTACCAAATATTTCAATAAGAAATATATCAACAGGTTCGTCAAATTCATATTCCCACCATGCTCCACCACCTACACCTGTATTATCTTTATTAGTATGAGTAAATACTCCTGTTAATTTTGAACTATTCCACTCTATTTTTTTACCATTTAAAGTTTTATTTTGTATTGCGTCATATGCTTTTCTATTACGATTTTCAGTAACTACTTTAATTGCATTACTAGCAGGATATCTATTTCGATAATTTGAACTACTATAAGCATAAGATGCATTTGTATTTAATACATTTTCATCAGGACCATATATAAACACACCAAAAATATTTAAATATTCATTTAATTGTGTTGTTATTCTTACTCTTGTTGCCTTAACTGTTTGTAATTTATTTTCTTTTTTATTATCATTTTGCATATTTATATTATTTTTATCAACAATATCCATTTGTGTTCCAAAACTAGATATAAAACTAAAATCTGTTTTATTTTCTATTTCATTTGCTGTTATTGCTAAATATGCGGGGTCATATTTATACATTTCATTTTCTAGATTAATAGTAGAAAATTCTGCCATCCCTTCTTTGGTTTCTTGTCCTAAATAAAGAAATGTATTCTTTTCTATATTCCTTAATTTAAATATTTTTTTATCAGTATCATGAAATATAATTTCCCATTGTTGTCTTTTATCTAATTTAGAAATAGGTCTTTCTATAATACGTTTTTCAGGTTCATATTGTTTTCCAAAATTTACTATATCTATACTTCTCCAATTTACAGGTGCTGGAGCATGAGAATGTGAACCACCCATTTATATATTTATTTATATATTTATTTATTTATATATATATATATTTATATTTATATTTATTTATATATTTATTTTTATTTATAATTTATAATTTATAATTTATAATTTATAAATGATTAAGATACCAATCACAAACATTTGAATGATTACTATCTACTAATACAATTTCATCTTTTAATTTATTATAACCTAAATATTTATTATCAGTATTATAAATTTTAAGTGTTCCATTTTTAGTATCATCTATAAATTTCCACTTAGTTTTATTATTATCTAATATACTATTTTTTTTAGTACTATTATTTAATTTAATTTTTTTATTATTATCATTGTAATAGGTATTTATAATATTACAATATTTATCATTATCGTCGTTATTATCTTTAATATCAAGTATTAATTCTTTACCTTTATTTAACGATAATGTGTTTGTTTTAGTATCATAAGATATATATTTACCATCTTTATTTGAAATTGCAAAAGTATTCATATCATTCATTTTTTCTTTACTATCATTAAATTTTTCTTTAGTATCATTAAATTTTTCTTTATAATTCATATTTACTTGTAGTGCGTAATTATATTTATTAGTATCTTTATTATAGGTTAAAATATTAAATATATTTATATCTTCTCCTCCATAATGAACAATATAAAAACGTTGTCCTGTTCCTTTATTTACAATCATACCTTCAGGAACTAAGTTTAAGAATGTAAATATACTATATTTAGGGTCTAATTTATAAGGATGTCCGTACCAACCTATACCTAAATCGCCAAATTCTTTTTCAACTTCTTTAGTAGAAGGTGGTATTATAGGTACTTCTAAACATTTATCTTTAATTTTATAGAAAGGTTTTTTCCCAGTAGCAGTTCTAAACAAATTATAACCATTAAGACCAGAAGGTTTTATGTTTTGCCAATAATTATTAATAACAAATTGCCATCTTCTACGGTGTTCCCATAAACCATTACCTGTTTTATTAATAGGTTCTACACAATCTTTAGGGACACATTTCATTTTATGATTTTTATGTGAATTACCATCTCTATCATGTGATATAGTAATGTCTCCCATATCTGTATAACCTTCAGGGCATTCTAACCCATAACTACCAAAATCATATCTTGCATTAACCCAATCTAAACTTTTAACACCTATTGGATCTACTACATCACCAGCAACTATTATTGATTTCATAGGAGGACCAGCACCAATAGAATTCCATTCATAATCTCCTTCAGTTATTCCTCTTTTATTTATATAGGATTGTCGAACAACAACATCACCAACAGGATAATATGTTTCATTATTAAAGGTTTTGTATTTTGGTCTATACCAACTTGCGTCATAATGTGCACCTGACCTTTTATCACTACAAATAGTGTGATAATTATTTGTTTCTATTATCTTTAATCTAGGTTCTTTTGGTAAATTTGGTTGTGGTAATTTAGAATTTTTATAAGTAGATGTAGTTCTACATATTTCTGCTTTAAGAGGTCTAAATACACGTGTAATACCCCAATAATAAATATCATATTTTTTAATTTCATCAAATGGGTCTGTGCCTACCCAATCATAATTTTCATCACCATATTCATCTTCAAACCAAATTCCTGGTTCTTTTGTGGCATTATATAATAAATCAAACCACTCTTTCCATATACTTTTTAAATAATTTACAATACTATCAATACCTTTATTATCATTTGATAAATTAGCAACAATAACTTGAAATTGACGACTACCTGCCATTTTATTTACTTTTTCATTAAGATAAACACAAGGAAATTTTTGTGTTTCTTCATTTAAAATATCTTTATTAGTTTTAGATTTATAGAGTTCATTTATATAATCATTTATAGATTTCATACAATAGGCTTGTGAAGCAGTAATACTACATTCACCACGACTACCTTCACCTCCAGTTTCACCTTCAGGACCACGTAATCCATAAGGTCCTGTTTTTTCTCTAATGACAGACCAAAAATATCCTAATGTAAATACGTTTATAAATGTTCCCCATAATATTGTATAAATTACCCACGTTAATAATTGTTGTGCGAATGTTTCTAAACCTTCTGTTATATGAAGACCAAATAATACATATATACAAAATAATACAATTGTAAAAAAAATCCAATATATATTCATTTTTTATATTTTATTTATTTATTTATTTATTTATTTATTTATTTATTATTATTTTATAATTTTTATTATTATTTGTAATATACTTATTATACTATAATATTATATATTTATAATTTTTAATATACTTAAAATAAAAATGAAATAAAAATGAAATAAAAATGAAATAAAAATGAAATAAAAATGAAATAAAAATGAAATAAAAAAATAACTATCAAAACATAATAATATAAAATAAAATAGTTAATATATTATTTAATCCATTATAAATAAAGTATGTTCATGATTACTACTATCATTTTCATCAATTAATGTAAATGTTCTATTCCCATTTTTATTAAATGTTAATAATTTTTTACTTTGATAATGACGTAATTGACATTGATTTTTTTTATTACCTGTAAATACAATACTAAAAATTTGAGAATCTATTAATTCATCACATTCACTTTTGTGAGTTTATTATTTACAAAATCTAAACATTTTTCATTATTTTTTACTAAATAAGCATTACCAATAGCATTAGGTATTAAATTACAATTAATAATTTTACTAGTTATAGAATGTGTTAATGTAGCATTATTTTTTAAATTAACATAAGACATAATACTATATTTTGCGTCTTTTTGTGGTGAAGGAATATAACCTTTACCAACACGATTAGCAATATCACTAGTATCAGGATTACCATAATCACGTCCTATTACAAAATTCGAATCATATTTGTCTTTTGATAATGTATAAAAACTTCCATTTGTATCTGATTTAGGTATAGTTAAATTATTACCTTTTACACCTTTAAAAATATAATTATGTGTTGGTGTAGATATTAATGATATTTTATTATCTAATGATGTTCTAATACCTTGTGAAGACCATACCACAGACTGTGGAGATGGTTCAGTTAATTGTGTAATATCTTTAGGTATACATCTTAATGGAGCATTTTCACCTGTATCTGGTTTTAAACTAGATGTAGTAATTATATCACCTAAAGCAATATAACCTGTAGGTGGTATAGGTCTCCAAACCCAAAAATGATTACCTCTTTCTGTTTTATTAGTCCATAATAATTCATAGTTAATAGGACTTTTAACATCTCCAGAAACAATGATTGTATTTATTGATGGTCCTACTAAATTAGTAACGTCAAACTCTCCTACTTTTTTATAAGTATTATTAATTACATTTTTATTTCTACTTGTATTAACAACAACATCACCTACGGGATAAAATACATTATTTTTATATGTAAATTGATTTGCTCTCCATACACTCATTGTTTCATTAGCATCTGATTTATTAGTAACTTCAATTAGTTTTTTATAAAAATTACTAGGTGATACACGTATCATATACTGACTAGCATTATCATCGGGATTTACACCATCTCTACTATTATAACATTTATCTACTAATTGTGGTCTATATTGCTTACCCATACCCCAATAAAAGACATCATATTTTTTCATTTCATCAAAAGGATTTTCTTTCAACCATTCAAATTCAGTTTCTGCTCCAATTGTTTGAAAATAACTAAGACCACCTTGTTCAAAAAGTAAATTAAACCATTCTTTCCATATGGTTTTTAAATAATTATTTAAATTTAAATTTCCATTATAAGGTGCTAATTGTTTAAATTCATCAGACGCACACATTTGGCGAATTTTACTTTTTATATAAACATTATTCATTTTAATAATTACACCATTATTACGTTCTTTTAATTCATCAGTAATTAATTCATTTAAGGCATTTTCACAAATACTATCACGACAATTAGCATCACATAAACCAGTATCACCTTTCTCACCCCGATCACCCATTTCTCCAGGACTACCAATAGGACCTTTTTTACCTTTCATATTTTGGTAATAATTCCATACTAAAACTATGTTAATAAATGTAATAATTGTTATTATATATAATATCCAAAATAACATAGATACAGTAAATTCATCAATTTCTTTACTTATTTCCAATCCAACACCAATAGCGACAATAATGCCAATTACAGCAATAAATATCATATATATTAATTCCATTTTAAATTTAGTTTAAATATAGATTAATTTTTTTAGTATATATTTATTTACTATATATTTACTTAAATATATATTTATTTAGATTTTAAATTTACTTTTTAATTTATACTTATACTTTATTTTTCATATTTATTAAACTAAACTATAAAATAACTAAACTATAAAATAACTAAATTAAAAGTTAGTTGGGTCCATACATGAATTTGAATCTTGAAGACAAACATTTAATTTTTTCAAAAAATCTTTTTCTGACATTGTAGTGCTATAGGCAATTTTTTCTAACATATTTATTTGTGTATTGATAGGCATTGCTTGTTCTAAAGTGTCTTGATTATCATTACAATTCTCTAGAGATGGTTTATCTAAACATTCTTTTGAAATATCATACATTGTATTTGCGACATTTATAATTTTTGTGCGTGGTTCATCAATGCCACACGTTTCAGTAAAAGAACATTTACCAGGTAATCCTTTGACGCCACTAGGACCTTTTTTACCCATTTCACCCGCTATACCTGGATCATTTCTTAACTTAATATAATATACAATAGAAAGATAAATATTTAATACTGATAATCCTAATAAACAAATAACCATAAAGTAAGCAATTTTATATTTTACTTCTGGTATCATAAAACCAATTGATATTAAAATTAAGGCTATTATTAATAATATTAAAAACGTGCTTAACTCCATAGTTAATAATTAAACAAAACTAATTATAAATACTATAAATTTATTATTATATTATTATATAATTATATAAAAAATAGATATATAATTAATTACAAATATATTAAAACTAAATAAATATATTAAAACTAAATAAATATATTAAAACTAAATAAATATATTAAAAACTAAATAAATATATTAAAATAAACTTTTTACATAAATAACTTGTTTTGAAGCCCACAGTAATCATTTTTACATAATGCTAATTTACAATTTCTACAAGCATTATTAGATGATGTTAAATTAATTGTTTCATTACTTTCATTATCTATGATTTTATCTAAATTACCATTAATTGTATTTTGAAATAATATAGGTTCGTGACGTTCATTTTTATCTAGAATCATAGGCATACTAAAATCTTCACGAATTAATAAATTCGCATTATCTTCATTAACACCTTCTTTAAGAATATTAAAGTCATTTTGAACATTAAAAAACAAAGATGGATTTTGAAAACAGGAATTTTTATTAGAACCTTCATTTAAACAATCTTTAGCATCAATATGATTTTCAGTTAGTTGAGGATAATATGCTTTTAAATAAGGTAATAATTTTTTATCATTCGTGCTTAATTTAGTTTTATCGTGATTTATTAATTTATCTGCGTGTGTTTTATAATCGTTATAATTTATTGGTTTTTTAGGATTTGCTGTGGCATAATGAATATAATTTAAACGATTTAATAATTCTTTAGGTTTTAATCCATCAAAAGGTGGTTTGTTCATTTCAAATTCATTTGTATTTATTTCACTGTAATTCGTTGTGTCTTTTGTAATTGCTTCTGTTGTTATTGGAATAGTAGTTGAATTTTCTTGACTAGTTTTATTTATATTATTTATAACATTATTATTATAAATAGTATTTACAATTGGTTTAGAATTAGGTTTAGGAATTTGATGTTTGTTAATATTAAAATAATCATTATATAATTCCATTGGAATATACAGTAAAATAACAATCAATGCTATTTTTATGTAAGATTTCATACCTAAAAATAAACATAGAGATACACCAGTAATAGTTGCTATAAGTAGAAAAAAGAAAGAGAGTAATATATCCATTATATATTTTTATTATATATTATATTGTAGTTCTATTATTATATGTTATAATTTATTTTTATTATTATATATTATATCAATATTATTATTTAATTATATTATTATTTATAATATAGTAATAAAAAACTTAAACTATATAAAAATAGAAATAAACTATGACATCTAAAATTAACAATCTAACTCTATTTTTTTAAGTTTTGATAATGCTCCTTGAATATCACCTAAAGATGGAACTTTTAATCCATTATTATTATTAATTTTATTTAAAATTTTATCTTTCATTTTTTGTTTTTCATTTTCATTTTCATTGATATCAACTTTTTTTAATTTAAATCCGCCTTTATTTATATTATTTAATAAATCTAATTTAATAGATGGTTTTGGTAATGAATTTATAGATGAATTAGTATTATTAATAACATTAGATATAGTACTAGTAGTAGTATTATTATTAACAGTATCTCTAGATACATTATTATTTTTTACATAGGCACCTAAATGAGGATTACTAATATAATGTAATACAGTTGTATAAGGAGCATTTTCAGGATAATCTATAATGCGTTTATCTAATCCTGCTAATTCTATTTTTTGTTTAATCGCATCTTTTGGAATACCTACTTTTAACATTTTAAAAAACATAGTATATTCAGGTATATGTCCTACTTCAATACTCATTTTTTCACTATTTTTAAATTTAGTAGACACATCATATTTTTTAATACTTTTAGTATCCATACCTAAACAATCAATCGGGTCTAATATATGAGAATTCATTACTCTAGAAGCATACATAAATAAATTAATACCCCATTTATTATTTTTAACCCAAATGTTTTTAACCCAAATAATAGAAATACCATAGGTTGGAACAGGTATGTCCCAATTAAATAAAATTTTACTTTTTTTCACATCATCATTTAAAATACATTTACTTATATTTGTATTTATTGGCACTAAAATTTTTGTTGTTGAATTTTTATAATTTGCATTTTTTTGTTTAATAATACTTATCATATTCTCTTTTTTTATAGTTAATGATGTTCTCTTTTTAATAAGTTTATACATATAATGTTCTAAATCAATAATCCATTGTTTAAAATAACTAACATCTTTATCATTATCTTCATTATTAAATGAAAGTTCTAAAAATGGTTTATCATTAAAATAGATTATATTATTTGGTAAATACATTAATGGTGTTTGAATAATAAGTTTTGTTTTTTCATCTACTACGTTTTGACTCCTTGATTTATTTTCATTTATTTGTAGATTATTATTTATATTATGTGCGTTATTAGTATTTGTATTATTATTTGTTTCATTTAAATAATATATATTGATAAGATTGTAATTATCACTTAAAGAATAGTTAAATGTTTTTCCTAATTTAATTTTAGTTTTATCTATCTCATTAAAATTATTAATTTCATAAGACATTTTTAAATATAACTATATTTTAATTAAATTATAGACTATAAAAATACATTAATTTATATAATAGTTGAATACAAAATAGTTATATTTATATTATACTATTTTATGTTTAAATAATTTAATTAAAATAATAAAAATAAATAATGTAAATAAATAATGTAAATAAATAATGTAAATAAATTTATTATAAGTTAATTGTATTTATAATGTTATTAGTATTTTCTAAATTTTTTTTGTTTAATCTTAGTATGTTTGTGTTAAAATTTTGTTTTTGAGTTGAATCTGCTGTAGGGTAAGATGTTATATCTATTACTACTTCATTATTGTAAATATCTATTAATTTTATTTTATACTCGTTCTGTTTTATAATATCTAATTGTGGTTGATTTATAAATACTTCAGGTTCTATTTCTGATGTAATTGGGTTAAAACTATGTATAATCTTGTTATTTTTTAAACTAAACTCCCCTTCTTGTATATCAGAAAGAAATAAATTACATTCAGGATACAAATAATAATTATTACTATAAATAGTATTACTATTATTACAAGTTTCTAAATTAATGCTAATACTTTTTATTAATGAAGTATTAGCCTCATTATAAATCATTAAAAATAACTTATATTTGTCAGCCTCATTTTCTACTTCTGTAATACCTGCTATTATATCAGTCTTTTTTATAGTATTTATAGCTACATAATTTGATTTTGATAATGATTGACAACCATTAACAAAGAAACAATTAGGTTGTCTATTACATTCATTTTGTGATGAATTGAAATCATTACAAGTTAATTTGATGTTTGTTCCTGATCCTGATCCTGTTCCTGATCCTGATCCTGATCCTGATCCTGATCCTGTTCCTGTTCCTGTTACTAGACCTGACCCTGTTGCTACTCCACTAGTTTGACTATTAGTATTTCCCATAGTATAATTAAATTAAAACAATTATTTTATACTTTAATTAGTTCTTTTATATTAATTATAGATTTTTATATTTTATATAATTACTAATTTACAAATGAAAATATTTATTATAATTGTAAGAATCTTCTTTTAAATTTAAAATAGAATTTAAATTATTATTATTATTTAAATTATGATTTAAATTATTTAAATTATTATGTGAAGATAAATAGTGTTTATTCATTTGTGTTCTTGGTGAATATAAATAGTTAGTTTTATCATTATTTGTAATTGAAATTGAAATATAATTAATCATAATAAATATAATTAATAATACAGCAATAATACCTAGAATAAAGTCCATTTTTATTTTATGTTATAATAGTATTAGTATTAATATTAAAATATATATTATTTATTATTTAGATAATAAAAATAAAAGTATTATGATAAACTATCTAAAATATTTAATAAAATAAATATAATAAAATATAAAAATAAAAATAAAAATAAAAGTAGTATAAATCAAATCAATCATATAAAATATTAAGTTACTGTGAATACTGGTCCTTTACCTTTTAATTTATTTCTAAATTGTTGATATTTCATTATATTTTCATCCATTGAATTTGCTAATTTATTATAAAATCCAGTATATAAATCTTTTTTTAATACATCAGGTGATTTTAAACCTTTTTCTACTAAATATTCATCTTGAGAACGCATATATGTTTGATAAGAAAGTAAATAATCAGGTATATCTTCATATTTTTTTTCACTAAATATTTTCTTAATTTCAGCCCATTTTATAAAAGGTGGAAACATTTGAAGATATTTAGGTAATACACGCCAAGTTAAATAACCTTTAAAAGCATCTGTATCACCTCTCAACATACTAAGAAGTGTATTAGGATCTCTTAAAAATGCACCTTCATCAGTCCATTGAGCAGTATAGAAAAAATCTTGCATTTCATCTAATAGTTTTACCATATCATTACCAGTAATGGGTTGATCTCCTTTATCTTCAATATTTTTAAAATAAAAGCCACCTTTATTTATTTTAGTTTTAGTTTTAGTTTTAGTTTTAGTTTTAGTTTTAGTTTTAGTTTTAGTTTTAGTTTTAGTTTTAGTTTTAGTTTTAGTTTTAGTTTTAGTTTTAGTTTTAGTTTTAGTTTTAGTTTTACTTTTAGTTTTACTTTTATTTTGTGTATCATTTTCATTTTTTATAGTTTGTTCATTTTCATATATAATTTTAGATTGTTTATAAATAGTATTAAATAATACTATTAATTCTTTATCTGTTGTATTTTTATGAATTGATTTATTATTTTGTCTAATTTCCTTTAATAATTTAATTATTTGTCTTTTTATTTTAGATTTTGATTGTTGTTTATTAAGCAATACTATAATATGATTTGTAATAATATTAAATAAAATAAATAATTCTGCTTTATTTATTTTATTTTTAATATTATTTATATTTTTTTTAGTATGTCTAGATTTAGTATGTCTAGATTTAGTATTTACATAAATACTATTTCTTTTTTTTGTAATCATAATTTTTTTATTACTTTTATTTTTATTATTTAATTAGAAATTATATTTATTTAGAAATGATATAATAATTTATATTATGTTTTTTATTAATATAAAAATTGATTTATTATATTAATTAATAATCTAATTATTTAAAACACAAATTATTATATTATTAATTTAATATTAAAACAAAAGTTTTCATAAATACATTTTTATATTATTATTTTATTAATTTAAAATGAGTTCTACTAAAAAAGAAATTAAAAAGGAAACTAAAAAAGAAACTAAAAAAGAAAGAAAATATAAAGTAAGTGAAACACATTTAAGTGATAATGAAATAAATGAACTTGATGATGTTGCTAAAAAATACCAAAAAAAAAGTCAATTAGAACATATTAAAGATTTACCTGATACTTATATTGGAAGCACAGTAAAAGAATTTAATTCTAGTTGGAATTTAGAAAGTAATGATAAATTACATATTAGTAATAGAGAATTTGAGTATGTTCCTGGTCTTCGTAGTATTATTGAAGAAATTTTAGTTAATGCCTTTGATAATATGAATCGTGTTAATCAAAAAAATGCTGTTGAAAATAAACGTCTTAAAAAAGTATCTTATATTAAAGTCAATGTTAATCGTGAAAAAGGTGAAATTTCTATTGAAAATGATGGTGAAGGTATTGATGTTGTTTTACATCCTACTGAAAAAATTTATGTTCCTGAAATGATTTTTGGTAATTTACTTACATCAGGTAATTATAATAAAGAAGAAGAAAAAATTACTGGAGGTAAAAATGGCTTTGGTGCCAAACTTACAAATATATTTTCTACTTATTTTGAAGTTCAAACAATTGACCGTAATCGTAAATTAAAATATACACAAGTATACCGTGATAATATGAGTATTAAAGAAGAACCCATTATTGAAAAATATAAAGAAAGTCCTTATACACGTATTACATTTATTCCTGATTATGCTAAATTTAATTTAACTGGTATGTCAGAAGATTTAGAATTACTTATTAAAAAACGAGCAGTTGATATGTTTGCGTGTTCTCGAGGACAACTTGATATTTATTTTAATAATGAAAAAATAGAACTTGAAACATTTACTGATTATATGAAACTTTATATTGAGCCTGATATGACGACCATTTCGTGTAAGCCTAATGACCGTTGGGAAATTGGTGCTTGTATGAGCCCTAATTTTCAATTTCAACAAGTTAGTTTTACAAATGGTATTGGAACTCAACGAGGTGGAAAACACGTTGATTATATTGTTAAACAAATTACTAAAAAAATGGCTGAATTTATTAATAAAAAAAAGAAAGCTGATGTTAAAGAAAGTTTTATTAAAGACAATTTAATGGTCTTTATTAATGCTACTATTGTCAATCCTGCTTTTGATAGTCAAACGAAAGATACATTAACCACTCTGCCAAAAAATTTTGGAAGTGAATGTGTTGTGCCACCAACTTTTGTAGAAAAACTTGCTGAAAGTGGTATTATGGAAAGAGCACTTGCGCTTAATGATTTTCGTGATACACAAACACTTAAAAAAACAGATGGAGTTAAAAAACAACGTGTATTAAATATTCCTAAATTAATTGATGCCCATTACGCAGGCACTAAAAAAGCCGACCAATGCACACTCATTCTTACAGAAGGAGATTCAGCCAAAGCAATGGCTGTGGCAGGTATTAGTGTTATTCCTAATGGACACGATTTATATGGTGTTTATCCATTAAGAGGTAAATTATTAAATGTAAATGATAAAGAAGATCTTATTATTGCTAAAAACAAAGAAATTTGTGATATTAAAAATATATTAGCATTAAAAGAAGGTAAAGATTATAAAGACGTAAGTGAATTACGCTATGGACGCATTATGTTAATGACCGATTCAGATGTGGATGGATCTCATATTAAAGGTCTAGTCATTAACTTTTTAAGTAAATGGAATAGTCTTATGAGATTAGACGGGTTTGTTACTAGTCTTCTTACACCTATTGTAAAAGTATGGAAAAAAGGAGCCAAAAATGGTAAATTAAATGCTAAATCATTTTTCACATTAAGTGCCTATAATGATTGGATTAGTGCTCATAATGGTGGCAAAGGTTATGAAATTAAATATTATAAAGGGTTGGGATCAAGCACTCCACAAGAAGGTAAAGAATATTTTAAAGAATTTAAAATTGTGATTTATCATTGGGACGACGAAGCCTCAACTACTGTTAATATGGCATTTGCTAAAGATATGGCTAATAGTCGTAAAACTTGGTTAAGTGAATATGATGAAAATGCTATTTTAGATATTAATCAATCATCCGTTTCAATTAGTGATTTTATTAATAAAGACCTAATTCATTTTAGTAATTATGATAATCATCGTAGTATTCCTAGTATTTTTGATGGATTAAAACCTAGTTTACGCAAAATTATGTATTGTGCTTTTAAACGTAATCTAAAAAGTGAAATTAAAGTAGCCCAACTTGCAGGTTATGTAAGTGAACACGGTGCTTATCATCACGGTGAAATGAGTTTAAACGGAGCCATTATTAATTTGGCACAAAACTATGTTGGAACAAATAATATTAATTTATTAATGCCAGAAGGACAATTTGGATCGCGTTTAGAAGGTGGTAAAGATAGTGCCGCTCCTAGGTATATTTTTACATACCTTTCTAAAATTACAAATGTTCTCTTTAATAAAGAAGATATACCTTTGTTGAAACGTAATACTGATGATGGTGAATTAATTGAACCAGTCTTTTATATGCCGATTATTCCTACTATTTTGGTAAATGGAACACTTGGTATTGGAACAGGCTGGTCTACAAATATTCCTCAATTTAATCCTTTAGATATTATAAATAATATTAAATGTTTAATGAACGGTGAACCAGTTATTCCAATGAATCCTTGGTATAGAGGATTTCGCGGTAATATTATTCGTTTAGGAGATAATAAATGGTTAAGTAAAGGTGTTTTTACTATTATCAATAATAATACTTTAGAAATTACAGAATTACCTATTGGTTATTGGACTTCTGATTTTAAAGAATTATTAGATATGTATGAAAAAGGATACAAAGTCGATTTACCTACACCTACTGCTAAAAAAGGTAGTAAATCATCTAACATTAAATTGCCTAAATGGGCTGATTATACTGAAGAAGATGGTAAATTAATTAAATCTTATAAAAATGAAAGTTCAGAAGCCAATATTAAATTTACATTAACATTTAATCCTAAAATTATGAATAAATTATTAAATGGAACTGATAAGATGGGGTTAACAGAATTAGAAAAATTATTTCATCTTAGTGGGAGTATTAGTTGTTGTAATACAATGAATTTATATGATGAACATAATAAATTGAAAAATTTTCAAAGCCCAGAGGCTATTCTAGATTATTATTATACACATCGCTTACATTATTATGAGTTGCGAAGACAAAATATTATTAAAAATCTAGAACAAGACTTATTTCTATTATCTACTAGAGCACGATTTATTCTTGATGTCATTAATGATGTTGTTAAAATTCGTAATATTCCTAAAGCCGAAGTCATTAAACAATTAGAAAACTTAAAATACCCTAAAATGGTTAATAGTATTCTTACACATTTAGATACAATGACAGAAAAACAAAGGAATGATAGTAGTTATGGTTCTTATGATTTCTTAATTGGTATGCCTATTTACAATCTTACAAAAGAAAAAGTAGATGAATTATTAAAAGAAAAAGAAAATGTTGAAACCGAATTATCTATTATGAAAAGTAAAACAGATAAACTATTATGGGAAGAAGACTTAAAGAATTTTGAAGGTGAATATAAAAAACATATGAATGATTATTGTGATTATATGGCAATTGATCCAAAAGTAATGGAAGCATACAATACTTATAAATCTGGTAGTAAAAAACTTTTAATGAAAAAAAAATAAAGTTATTAGTTATAAAATAATAAAACTATAAAACTATAAAATATATTTTTTTAAATAAAATATTATATATTATATAAGATAAAAAAATAATATTATAATGGAGGAAAAATTAAAACAAAAATTACCTAAACTAATATTTGATAAATTAATATTTAATAAACCTGCTATTAATTTACGTACAACAACATTTTTATCAAATATAGAAAATAATAATGAAATGGAAAAATTAGATAAAATTATTAATAATGGATGTGTAAAACAAAAAAGTTTATATGAATTAAGTGAACCTAAAATAATAAATGGATGGAATGTTCGTGTGATAAAAAAAGATACAAAAATATATAAAACATTTCAAGGATTTTTAAGTGAAAATGATATAATTAATTATAACAAAAATAATTTAAATAGACCATCATGGTTTGGAAATAAATATTTAGTATATGCAATTACAACAATTGATTGGAATTCTATTGTAGCATTTACAGTTATTAAAGATTTAATTTTAATTGATTATTTTAATGAAAATAATTTAAATAGACTAATTAAATTAATTAATGATAATGAAATAATTGATACACTAAAAATTGCCAGCGGTTTTAAAGTATCATTAGTAAATCAAATAAAATATTTACATAAAGTATATAATTGGAATGAAATATGGGTATATAAACAACCTATTTTGCCTGATAAGACCTACTTATATTGTAAATCTAAAAAAAAAGAAAATTTTAATCCTATAGGTGCGATACGTAATATTCATACCAATGATTTAAAAATTTTTGATTTAGTTTTATCTAAATTTCCAAAAATAGATGGAATTATTAGAGAACAAATACAATCTAGTATTGATGAAAATGGTATTTTCTATCATGAAGAATTATTAATTAAAGGTAAAAGCCAACTTGAAAAAATAAAATTTGATTATAATAATCCTTTATGTTGGGTAAATTGGAATATAAAAGATCTTAAAATACCTAAAGAAGGAATTAATTTATTATATAGTGTTAATAAATTTACAAATCCTAATTTACTTTCACCAAATAATAATTTTAAAATTATTAAATTTATATTAAATAATAATTATGATAAATCATCTCTAATAAAATTTAATAAATTTGATAAACTAATTTTTAGTTATAATGTTCATAATTTTATAAATTTACAATTAAATATAAAAAAGAGAAATAATATAAATAATATATTAAAAATGATTAAAGATATTAATAATAATATAGAATTACTTTGTTTTCAAGAAATTAATTTTAATAATAATTTAGAAAAATTATATTTTGAAAATAAATTAGAAGAATTAGGATATATAAATAATATTTATGTTAAAAATGGTGATAATACAACAAAAGATACATTTATTAAAATACCATTAATTGGTTGTTTTACTAAATATAAAACAATAACAACTAAGTTAAAATTTACAATAGATACTTTAGAAATAAAAAATAATATATTTAATAATAATAATATAATAAATTCATCTTATTTAGATTTTTATAATTATTATATTCAAAATATAAAAAATATACAAAATGAAAATCGAGAACAAATATTAATTAAAACAAAATCTTTTGGGTTAGTATGTGTAGTTCATTTATCTATTGGGATAAGAATAAATCAAGATATATATAAAATAAAACTAATTAATAAATTTAATAGTGTATATCGTATTTTACAATTAACTAAAATATTAACAAATAATCCTGATACAATAATAGGAGATTTTAATTTTACAATAAATGATGAAGAATATAAGTTTATGTTATCACAAGGTTATATATTAACTGATAATATAAACAATAAACAATGGAGCACACCACATAATAGAGTTGATTTATGTTTTACAAAAAAACAATTGGGAAAAAATTATTTAATAAAATCTAATTATAGTGATCATTTACCAATGATACAAGTTAATTATAATAAATAATAAAACTATAAAATTATAAAATAATTTAATATTAAGATGAAATAATATGTTCTATATCTAATTCATCATTATTAGATAATTCTTTTAATTTTTTTATATTATTTTCGTGTTTAAGAATATGTTTAATATTTCTTCCTCTATCTTTTTTCATATTATTATAAGCATTTAACTTGCCTAATGTATTTTCATTTTTAACTAAAGTTTCTTCTAGTTTTTCTCTTTCATTAAGTTTTTTTACAAATTTTGTATTAGGATAATGTGATAATTGTAATTGATTTGCTAGTTCTCCATATTCAACTTTACCATATTTTTGATTTATCTCACAATTTTCAATAGAATTATCATTTAATTCTTTATTAATAATATGTCTTTTTTCTTTTTGTTTAGAAACTTGTGTAGTAAATATATCTTTTACTATAGGTTTATCATTTATTTGTTTAACATAATTAGAAATTTGTTTTCTATTTTTATCATTATTATTATCTGTTTCATATGAAATTACATTTTCAATTCCCCAATTTATTTCATTTTTAGTTTCAGTATCTAATATACATTCACCTAATTCTTTTCGTAAATTAGATAAACTATTATTAAATATTTCATTATAAACATCATTTTTAATAGTTGTTATATTATCCATAAGGGCAAGTTGTTCTTCAAAACATAAATCATTTTTACAATCTATCATAATACTATATAAAAGCGTTGTGCTATTATTAAATATTTCTTTACGAAACTCACGTAGTTGAAATACATCTATTGATGGCTCATTACTATTGTTATTGTTATTTGTATTATCATTATTATTATCATTAGTATTATTTGTATTATCATTAGTATTATTAGTATTATTTGTATTATCATTATTTGAATTGTATTTTAAATAAGATATAGTAGAATGTTTTTTATTAACTTTATAAAAATTTTTATTTTCATTACGATTATAAACTATCTTTAATATTTTAATACAGGCTTTATGTCCAGAACGTAATATTTCTAATTTTTCTTTATTTGATAAAAAATCAGTATTTTCTTGACCGAATGGATTAATATGTTGAATAATTATATTATTAGTAATATTTATTTGTCTATTATCTATAGTTCCATTATTAGTATTATCATTATTATTTATTGTATTATTTGTTATAATATTAATACTATAACATTTTTTATTATTTATATGTCTTGTTAAACTTGATTTATGTTTAAATAATTTATTACATTGCTCACATTGTATTTTATTAGTATTACTTGTATTACTTATTTTATTATTATCATTATTATTATTATTATATTTACATCCATATACACCTTCTCTATGTTTTTTTAATTTACTTGGATATTTATAATCTTTTAAACATAATTTACATATAGATGACATTTATTATTAATAATAATTTATTATTAGTAATAATATATTACTAATAAAGAATATATTACTAATAAAGAATATTATTATTTTTATTTTTAAATTAAAAATATTATTTAAATTCTGGAAAAATACACTAAAATAATAATAAAGTATTTAATTTAATAATAATTTTACAATAATTATAAAATGTATTTTTATTTTCGTCTCTCAAAATTTAGAAAAAAAAGTACACACCCCTCCTTGAACATAGTTGCAAAGTTCAGTTTTTACCCGCCCGTCGAGTAGTGATTTTACACCAGTCGAGTAGTCGAGTGGAGTTTCACTGCTCGAGCACTGTGTTTTTTTCTCTATTTTTCACATTTTTTCACATTTTTTCACATTTTTTCACATTTTTTCACATTTTTTCACATTTTTTCACATTTTTTCACATTTTTTCACATTTTTTACTTTTATAAAATGTATTTTTATTTTCGTCTTTCAAAATTTAGAAAAAAAAGTACACACCCCTCCTTGAACATAGTTGCAAAGTTCAGTTTTTACCCGCCCATCGAGTAGCGATTTTACACCAGTCGAGTAGTCGAGTGGTGTTTTACTACTCGAGCA
>Ga0209534_10001620_pt1 | contig 23334 bp, 16 predicted proteins | sample COG_07_FD_184751 | JGI IMG/M metagenome (GOLD analysis project Ga0209534, IMG submission 184751) | Pelagic Microbial community sample from North Sea - COGITO 998_met_07 (SPAdes) (version 2) | ecosystem: Environmental > Aquatic > Marine > Neritic zone/Coastal water | place: Helgoland, sampling...
CTCTTTAAAAAGTTATTGGTAGAAACGGTTTAATATAGACTTAAACAAATCGTTGCTTTGATCTAAATCGAGACTGCTCTTTAAATCATAAATCAACCTTTTTTTGGAATTCTTACTACCAGTAGAAGCTACCACTGCTTTTTTTAGGCTCTTGTAGCCTAGAGACTTCACAGCATTTACAGATAAATTATCGCCAACTTTAGACAACTTGTTTTTAATTGTAGAAGTATTTAATTTTTCTACTATCTCCTCCATATCCTCTACCAATTCCTTAGCTGCTCCATCTGCATGAATTTGGGAAACTACCAAATGTATTCCAGGTGGGTTTTGAAGCCTTCCTATATACCAGCCTTTTTCACTTAATAGATCTGCAATATGGTATATATCGTGCTTTTCACTATTAAAAGCCAATAAACTCATAATAGGAGTTCCTATTAAACTTAAGTCTTTGCTGTTTTGAATATAATCGCTTATAACTTTGGTAGCATCCATTGTTTTATGGGTAAGCTTCACATAACCGTCTTCTCCAATATGGTTGAGAGCCATCCATGTAGAGGCAACAATTCCCCCAGGCTTGGTCCCCAAAAAAGTAGTAGAACCGTAAATACCACCTTCCCAATTTGGATAAACACTAAATTGTTCTTTTCTAAGTTCTTCCTTTCTATATAATAAAACAGAAGATCCTTTTGGCGCATATGCATACTTATGCAAATCCACAGAGAGAGAAGTTACTCCACTTAGCTTAAAATCAAATAACGGAATATCCTTTCCTATTTTTTTTAGGTAAGCCAATAAAAAACCACCTATGCAAGCATCTACATGCAAAAGCAAACCATTATCTACTGCCAACTTGGAAAGAGATTCTATTGGATCCATCATTCCCGTTGGATAATTGGGTGCAGAACCAATTAGTAAAATAGTATTAGCGTTTATTGCTTTTTCAAAAGAATCTAAGTCAAAAGAAAAGTCTTTTTTGGTAGGAATTACTACTGCTTTTACATTTAAAAAATGCATTGCTTTTAAAAATGCAGGATGGGCACTAGAAGAAAGAACAACTTCTGGTTTATCTATTCCCTTATCATTTTTGGCCCAGTTCCTAGCAGATAAGATAGACAAGAATATGCTTTCCGTTCCACCACTAGTTACATTGCCAAATAAATTATCTTTTTCGTGAGAGAACAAAGACGCCGTTTGTTCTACTACTTCATTTTCCATAGTAAGAATACTACTAAATAGCTGTGGGTCAAATGCATTTTCATGCATGAATCTTACATACGCTTTGGATATAACTTTGGAATATTCTTCTCCTGGATAATAAACTGCACCAAACGTTTTACCAGATTTCCAGTCCATGTCTGAATGCATAGAGTTATCCATTTCATGAAATAACTCTTGTTGAGAAAGTCCCAATTTGGGAATTTTTTTAAAGTGATTGGACATAATTTATAAGTCAAAAAAAATTTGACAAAATCTTCTTTAAAATTTGAATATAAATTAAACTATAAGTTAAACATGAAAATATCGATTTTCTCTTTTAAGCTTTTTAATATACAAGAATAGGTCTATATAACCAATAACATATACAATAAACCAACTAATAATAATTGAGACACCACCGATATCGTCATTATGAAAATCAGCTAAATCACTAAAAATTTCTAAAAAAACATTAAAAAAAGAAAACCATCCATAAAGTCCTAAATATGAATATAACCTTCCTCTTTTTACTGACTTATCTAAATAACGAAAGCCAAAACCAAAAAATAAATGTCTTATTACAACTCGAATTGTATTAATAGAATTGGTAATAGAGATTTTAAATGTTTTGATTTCTTCTTTAATCTTTTTTTCTGATATTTTTAAATCTATCAAATTGAACAATAATTCTCTAGTCTTATTGACTTCATTTAAACCATCATTAGGACTAAAAACTTGCGTTTCTAATTCATTTAAGTTTATATCTATATTTTTTTTATTTCTGATAAGTTCTTTTATATTTTCGGCAAAATCATTATTAGATGTGTTTTTATCAAACCATTGAATACCATCTAATTTGACATCACTTTTATTAATAAATAGCTTAATTGTTTCTGAAGGTGTTATCTTATCAAAATTTAGTTTAATAAATTCTTCTTTTTTAAATTTTAATGATAATTCAACATCATTATAATCAGATCCGGTTGATGCATCTGTTTTATTACTTAAAATAACTAAGTCTAATTCGTTATTATCTTCCAGAGTATTAAAACCATATAAAACATATAATAAAGCAGCTCCAGCAATAAGATTTTTTTCAACTATTGTCTTACTTTTTTTTGTAAGTGGTCTAACTGAAAAGGAATTCACAGTATCATTAATTTGTTTCTCGGCTGGAAATGGAAAGTAATTTTCATCATAGCTAAGAACTAAACATATTTTGCTACCAATAAATTTTATTCCATACTTTAAATTTTTAGAAGGTGAGCTATAAAAATCATTATTAAGTTCTTTGGTAGATTTTATTAAATAAGATGCCCTTGAATCATTAGATTCAAATTTGATTGGAAGATTTAATGAAAATAACTGTGAAAATTTATTTTTATCATTTAAATTAAAACCTTTACCAATCTCTTTTTTTAAATTACTTAACTTTTCATTAAATTTTTCAATTTCCTTAACAGTTAAATCGAAATTGTTTTTTCTAGATGTATTTACTTTTTTAAGTTCAGAATTTGAAACTTTATTGAAATAATCTAATGCTTCATTATGTTTTGTTATTGATTTCTCAAAATCAATTAATCTATCATCATCATTACTTTTTAATTTGACAATTGTGGAATTGGATTTATCAATGAGATTTTGGTGATCTCTTGCCGTTTTTCCAAAAACATTATCAAGAAATTTACCATATTCACTTTTAAAACTTTCAAATGTAGTATTTGCAAGTTTTTCATAATGCTTTATTCCAATATGCTGTTTGAAATCATTTTTTGAAACCTTCAAAATACGGTCTGTAAATTTTAAATCTCCAAAATAGGATAAGTTTTTAAATTTAGGGGGGATACCAAGATTGTCAAGCGCAGTTATAGCTCTATTTTCAGCACATAAATTAATTGTATTAGATAAAAGCTCATCAAATGTATTTGCTAAGTTTTCTCCAAAATCTTGGCTTTTCTTTAGTTTAGCTTCTTTTTCTTTTCGGGCTCTAAATCTTCTTTCCTCTGTTGCTTTTTTACTAGCTTCTCTTTCTCTTTCTTTTCTTGCTGCAGTTTTGGCTCTTTTTGCGGAATTAATACTATCTCTTCTTCTTTGATTTGCAGCTTGTTGAGATTTTTTTTCTCTTTCTCTTCTTGATTTTTCGTAACTAGTTAGTTTTTTTCCCATTTGTAAAATTTAAATTAATATAAAAAATGTTTTTTTGAATTCTCTCTCCAGCCTGCTCTAGACTCATAGTCAACAAAAAATATTTTAAGATCTGCACGAGACTCATAATCCACAAAAAATATTTTTTTGTCTGCCAAAGATTCATAATCTACAAAAAACCATTTGCCTTCGTTTTTATCTACCATACTCTGATATTTTACTTTATAGACCAACAAATCTGCTCTACTTTCATAGTCTACCACAAATACTTTTACATCTGCCCTGCTTTCGTACTTAACAGAAAATATTTTTTGCCCTTTGGCCATAAAAGAAAAGGACAGTAAAAATAGAAATAGTAGTTTTTTCATCGCAGTAAATTCATTAGGCAATTAAATTAATAAAAAGTTATGGAAAATAGAAGTTATTAAAATAGATTATTCAAATCCAACAAAGCAAAAAAAAAGCCCATACAAAGATGGGCTAATTTATTTCGGTCGGGGTGGCAAGATTCGAACTTGCGACCTCCTCGTCCCAAACGAGGCGCGATAACCGGGCTACGCTACACCCCGAAACAAAAGGTCTGCAAATGAAAGGATTAAAAAAGAATCTTCAAAATAATTATCGTAATATTTTACACAAATCTCCTAAGAACTATATATTTGTGCAAAATTAATAGAGAGGTGGCCGAGTGGCTTAAGGCGCACGCTTGGAAAGCGTGTTAACACCAAAAGTGTTACGAGGGTTCGAATCCCTTCCTCTCTACACCTAACATCCGTAACTTTTCAATAGACAGGTTGCGGATTTTTTTCTAATTACCTCCCCTATCACCCTCATTTATAAGAGTATAAATACAATTGTTTAAATAATTTTTTAATCAAAGTTTGCTTAGTGTTAAATTTACACTATTTTAGTATTAAATAAATTATTATGCCTAAAAGTAGAACCCTTAACATGTACCGACAAACCAAAGACAGCCACTATGAAGTAGCTGAATCTGAATCAAAGGATTATTCCTCTAAAATTTTCGACTCTTATTTCAAATCAAAAGAAGAGATAAATAAAGAAAATTATTCTGATTTTATAGGTTATTTAAAAACCAACGGATACAAAATTGTAAAATAGCATGTTTAAAGAATTTGGTAGAAAATTAAATTTTATCGTTCTAGGGTTAATTGTTTTAGTAATATTAATTGGAAACAATAGCTACGATTACATTGCAGACTCTACTCTACTAATTGATAGTGGAGATACTGCCTGGATGATTGTTTCTTGTGCTCTAGTATTGTTAATGACCCCAGGATTGGCTTTCTTTTATGGTGGAATGGTAAATATTAAAAGTATAATTTCTACCATGTTTCAAAGTTTTGTTGCCCTTGGTGTGGTAAGTGTAGTATGGGTATTTATTGGCTTTAGCTTGGCTTTCGGAGACAGTTTATACGGCATTATTGGAAATCCATTTACTTACATGAACTTTAAAAATGTAACCTTAAATCCCAATGTCGATTTTGGTTCTACTATTCCATTTTTATTATTTGCCTTATTTCAATTAAAATTTGCAATTATTACACCAGCAATCATCTCTGGAAGTTTTGCAGAAAGAATAAGATTTAGAAGCTACATTTTATTTATGTTGCTATTCACTATTTTTATTTACTCTCCACTAGCGCATATGACCTGGCATCCAGACGGATTGTTTCGAAGCTGGGGTGTACTAGATTTTGCAGGAGGAACCGTAGTTCATATGTCAGCAGGACTGGCTGCTTTTATAGGTGCAATTTTTCTTGGTCAGAGAAAGAAAATAATTGAAAAACCTGCCAACATCCCATTTGTAATTTTAGGTACTGGAATGCTTTGGTTTGGTTGGTTTGGATTTAACGCTGGATCGGCACTGGGAGCCAACTTCGATGCAGTTGTTGCTTTTGCAAATACAAGTCTAGCTTCTGCAACAAGTATGATAACTTGGATTTTTTACGATCGCTTTTCTAATAGAAAAATGAGTTCTATTGGAGCATGTATTGGGGCAATAGTTGGCTTGGTAGCTATTACACCCGCTGCTGGTTTTGTTACTCTAGGTCAGAGTATATTTATTGGATTCATAGCAGCTATAATCAGTAATATTGCTGTAAAAATCAATAAGAAAAGTAAGGTAGACGATACTTTAGATGTTTTTGCAACCCATGGAATTGGTGGAATTGTTGGTATGATTTTAACTGCAGTATTTGCCAATGAAGTTGGTCTAATATATGGGGAAACAACTACTTTTATGTACCATATTATTACCATAGTAATTACGGTTGTTTTCACCCTGTTAATGAGTTATTTATTATTCAAATTAGTAGATTTAGTAATTCCACTAAGAGTACGTGAGGACCAAGAAGAAAGAGGACTAGATGCCTCTCAGCACGGAGAGTTATACAACTAAATTATGTGTGGAATTGTAGCTGCTTTTGGCTTAAGTCAATCAGAGAAAATTAGAAACCAGGTACTAGAAATGTCTGGTAAAATAAGACACAGAGGTCCAGATTGGTCAGGAATTTACTCATCTAAAAATGCCATTTTAGCCCACGAAAGACTTTCTATTGTAGATCCTAAATCTGGAAAGCAACCACTGTACTCTAAAGACAAAAATTTAATACTCGCCGCTAATGGTGAAATCTATAACCATCAAGAAATTAAGTCAAACCTAAAGAGCAATTATGAGTTTTTAACCAACTCTGATTGTGAAGTGATTTTAGCACTTTACAATGAAAAAGGAAGCGACTTTTTAGAAGATTTGAATGGAATATTTTCATTTGCTCTTTACGATGAGAAAAAAGATTTTTATTTAATAGCTAGAGACCATATGGGAATAATACCACTATATATGGGTTGGGATAAAGAATATAACTTTTTTGTAGCATCGGAACTGAAAGCTTTGGAAGGCTTTTGTAAGGAAATAAAATTATTTCCACCTGGTCATTATTTTTCTAGTAAAGATGGAAAATTAACCAAATGGTACTTGAGAAACTGGGAAAAATATGAGAATGTAAAAGAAAACTCTACCAATATTTCACACATTAGAGAAAGTTTATCCAAAGCCGTAAAAAGACAATTAATGTCTGATGTCCCCTACGGAGTTTTACTTTCTGGAGGATTAGATTCCTCTATTACAACTGCCATCGCCAAAACCTATTGTCAAAATAGAATCGAAACCAAAGACCAAAAAAAAGCATGGTGGCCCTCTCTCCATTCATTTTCGGTGGGGCTTAAAGATTCTCCGGACTTACTAGCAGCAAAAAAAGCCTCTGAATATATTGGTACTATTCATCACGAAATTATTTTCACTGTTCAAGAAGGTTTAGATGCTATTAAAGATGTTATTTACCATTTAGAAACTTACGATGTTACCACCATAAGAGCTTCTACCCCAATGTATTTAATGGCTAGAGTAATAAAATCTATGGGCATTAAAATGGTGATTTCTGGAGAGGGAGCAGATGAAATTTTTGGAGGTTATTTGTATTTTCACAAAGCTCCAAATGCAGAAGAATTTCATAAAGAAACCGTTAGAAAATTAAATAAACTTCATCTCTACGATTGTCTAAGAGCCAATAAATCTCTTGCTGCCTGGGGAATTGAGGGGAGAGTACCATTTTTAGACAAAGAATTTTTAGATGTTGCTATGTCTGTAAACCCAAGTGATAAAATGATTTCTGAAGATAAAATGGAAAAATGGATTCTAAGAAAAGCATTTGAAGATCTTCTTCCCGATGAAATTGTATGGAGACAAAAAGAACAATTTTCAGATGGAGTTGGTTATAATTGGATAGACAAGCTGAAAGAATTGGTAAATGAAAAAGTAAGCGATGATTTGTTTGAGAAAACCAAAGAAAAATTTCCAATAAACCCTCCATTAAATAAAGAAGAATTTTACTACAGAAGTATTTTTAAATCTCTTTTCCCCTCCGACACAGCAGCAATGTCTGTTCCTTCTGAACCATCTGTTGCCTGTAGTAGTAAAGCAGCATTAGAGTGGGACGCTTCATTTACAGGGAAAAACGATCCTTCTGGAAGAGCGATTAATAATCATGAAAATAATTATAAAAACTAGTGAAAAAATACAGTCATATTGTTTCTAACAATCCATCCCAACCTGCTGCAAAAGCAATGCTGTACGGAATTGGTCTTTCGGAAAAAGAACTAAATCAACCATTCATTGGAATAGCCAGTACCGGATACGAAGGAAATCCGTGCAATATGCACTTAAATGATTTGTCTACAGAAATTAAAGAAAATATCGGTCAAAATGATTTAACTGGTTTAATTTTCAATACCATTGGAGTTAGCGATGGAATTTCTATGGGAACACCTGGAATGAGATATTCCTTACCATCTAGAGAAGTTATAGCAGATTCTATGGAAACTGTAGTAGAAGGTCTGAGCTACGATGGGTTGGTAACAGTAGTTGGATGCGACAAAAATATGCCTGGTGCATTGATGGCAATGCTAAGATTAAATCGACCAAGTATTTTATCTTATGGAGGAACCATAGCCTCAGGAAAATACAAATCAAAAAAACTAGATATAGTTTCAGCATTTGAAGCGTGGGGTGAACATGTCTCCGGAGAATTAAAGAAAAACGACTTTGATTGTATTATTAAAAATGCCTGTCCTGGTGCTGGTGCTTGTGGAGGAATGTATACTGCAAATACTATGGCCTCTGCCATAGAAGTAATGGGATTTACTCTTCCTAACAATTCTTCAACTCCTGCAGTTTCTTCAGAGAAATTAAACGATATTAATAGAATTGGTGGTGCAATAAAAAACCTTATCGATTTAGATTTAAAACCTCTCGATATAATATCTAAAAAATCATTTGAAAACGCAATGGTTTTAATCACTGCCTTGGGTGGTTCTACCAATGCAGTTCTTCATCTGTTAGCAATTGCACATACTGCAAAAATTGATTTTAAACTAGATGATTTTCAAAAAATAAGCGATAAAACTCCATTTTTAGCAGATCTGAAACCAAGTGGAAAATATTTAATGGAAGATTTGCATGATGTTGGTGGTACTTCTGCCGTAATAAAATATCTTATTGAAAAAGGACTTATTGATGGGTCCTGTATTACAGTAACTGGAAAAAGTCTTTCGGAAAACCTAGAAGAATTTCCAGATTTAACTAAAGATCAAAAAATTATAAGCTCTATTGAAAAGCCTATTAAAGAAAGTGGCCACATAAGAATACTCAAAGGAAATATAGCAATAGATGGAGCTGTAGCCAAAATCACAGGAAAAGAAGGATTAATTTTTAAAGGAAAAGCTAGAGTTTACAACAGCGAAGAAGAAGCCAACCTAGGAATTAAAAATAGACAAGTAGTAAAAGGAGATGTGGTGGTAATAAGATACGAAGGACCAATGGGAGGACCAGGAATGCCTGAGATGCTTAAGCCTACTTCTGCAATTGTAGGAGCTGGTTTGTCAAAAGATGTTGCTCTTATTACAGACGGAAGGTTTTCTGGGGGTACCCATGGATTTGTAGTAGGACATATTTCTCCTGAAGCTCAAAAAGGTGGAGCAATAGCTCTTATTGAAAACGGAGATGCTATTACCATTGATGCTATTAAAAATACAATTACTCTAGAAGTAAATGAGGATACTTTAAAGGAACGGAAATCCAAATGGGTTAAACCTAGCTTAAAAGTAAGTAGGGGCAGTCTTTACAAATATGCAAAATGTGTTTCATCAGCATCCCTTGGATGTATAACAGATAATATTTAAATATGAAAATTTCAGGATCTGAAGCGATTATAAAATGCTTATTAGAAGAAAATGTTGACTTGATATACGGTTATCCAGGTGGTGCAATAATGCCATTTTATGACTCTTTATACAACTTTCAAGATAAAATAAATCATGTTCTTGTAAGGCACGAACAAGGTGCAACCCATGCAGCGCAGGGATACTCAAGGTCTTCTGGAAAGGTAGGAGTTGTCATAGCTACTTCTGGACCAGGGGCAACCAATTTAGTTACCGGAATTGCAGATGCTCAAATTGATTCAACTCCCATGGTTTGTATTACCGGCCAGGTTGCTTCCAATTTGTTGGGATCTGACGCCTTTCAAGAAACCGATATTATTGGTATTACTACTCCCATTACCAAATGGAACTATCAAATTACCAAAGCTTCTGAAATATCTACCATATTGTCTAAAGCATTTTACATAGCAAGATCTGGAAGACCAGGACCAGTTCTAATTGACATCACTAAAGATGCACAGTTTGAAATGACCGAATTTTTATATGAAAAGCATAAAAAATTAAGAAGTTATAATCCAAAACCTGAAATATCAGATAATTCTATTACCGATGCTTGTGCCCTTATTAACAAAGCCAAAAAGCCTTTTATCTTATTTGGTCAAGGGGTAATACTGGCAAATGCTGAAAAAGAATTTAAGAAGCTAATTGAAAAAACTGGAATTCCATCCGCATGGACCATTCTTGGTCTATCGGCATTGGCAACCGACCATCCACTAAACGTAGGTATGTTGGGAATGCATGGAAATTATGGACCAAATGTACTTACCAATGAGTGTGATCTTTTAATTGCAGTGGGTATGCGTTTTGACGATAGAGTTACAGGAAATTTAAATTACTATGCAAAACAGGCTAAAATTATTCATCTAGAAATAGATCCTGCTGAAATAAATAAAAATGTAAAAGTGGATGTAGCCGTACTAGGAGATTTAAAAAATACTTTACCAAAAATAATTGAAAAAGTAGAAGAAAAGAAATACGAAAAATGGTTGGAAAAATTTAGAGAGTTAAACCAGATAGAATACGATAAAGTAATTAAAGATGACCTTTTCCCAAAAAAAGAAAAAATAACGATGGGAGAAGTAATTCATCAAATTAATATTGCAACCAAAGGAAATGCTATTATAGTAACAGATGTAGGACAACACCAAATGGTTGCCTGTCGTTATGCCAAATTTAACGAATCTAAATCCAATATTACCTCTGGCGGATTGGGAACTATGGGATTTGCATTACCAGCTGCAATAGGTGCTAAAATGGGTGCTCCAAAAAGAGAAGTAATTGCAGTTATTGGGGATGGTGGATTCCAAATGACTATTCAAGAACTGGGCACCATATTCCAAACTGGTGTTCCAGTAAAAATAGTAGTTCTTAACAACGACTTTTTAGGAATGGTAAGACAATGGCAACAATTATTTTTTGACAAGCGATATTCCTCTACAGAAATGGTAAATCCAGATTTTGTAGCAATTGCCAACGGATATCAAATTGAATCTGAAAGAATTTCTAAAAGAGAAGATTTAAAGAAAAATATACAAAAAATGATAGACTCCCCTAACCCATTTTTTATGGAGGTAGTAGTTGGAAAAGAAGACAATGTTTTTCCAATGATTCCTACTGGAGAATCTGTTTCAAATATGAGATTAAGTTAAATGGAAAAAAAAGAAAATTATACAGTTTCTATATATACAGAAAATAACATTGGATTACTAAATAGGATCTCTGCTATATTTTTAAAAAGACACATAAATATAGATACTATAAATAGTTCTCCTTCGGAATTAGATCAAATTTATAGGTTTGTAATCGTAGTTAAGGTAAGTGAGAAAGACATTAAAAAAATTATTACTCAAATAGAAAAGCAAATTGAAGTAATAGCAGCATTTTTCCATACAGATAAAGAAACAATTTTTCAAGAGTCAGCACTTTATAAAGTAAAATCAAAATCTCTATTTGAAGAAAGGCATATTCAAAATATTATTAAAAATAGTCACGCCAAAATTGTTACTGTCTCCCCTGAATTTTTTGTAATAGAAAAAACAGGATTTCGGGAAGAAACTGAAAAACTATATAAAGATTTAGCTCCTTACGGATTACTTCAGTTTGTAAGATCTGGCAGAATTTCTGTAACCAAAGAACCATTAAATATTACAGAAATATTAAACGAAAAATAAAAACTATGCAAAATTATTTTAATCAATTATCTATTAGAGAACAGCAATTAGAATTAGGGAAGTGTCGATTAATGCAGCAATCTGAATTCTCAGATGGAGTAAGTTTCTTAAAAGGAAAAAAAATTGTTATTGTTGGCTGTGGGGCGCAGGGTCTTAATCAAGGTCTTAATATGAGAGATTCTGGTTTAGATATTTCCTATACTTTAAGAGATTCGGCAATTGCAGAAAAAAGGGATTCTTATAAAAATGCAACTGGAAATAATTTTACGGTTGGCAACTATGAAGAAATGATTCCAATAGCTGATTTAGTAATTAATTTGACTCCTGATAAAAACCATAGCTCTGTTGTAGATAAAGTAATTCCTTTAATGAAAAAAGATTCTATTTTTTCTTATTCTCATGGTTTTAATATTGTGGAAGAGGGTGTGAAGATTCGAGAAGATATTACCGTAATTATGGTGGCACCTAAATGTCCAGGGAGTGAAGTAAGACAAGAATTTGAAAGAGGATTTGGAGTTCCAACACTTATTGCAGTTCATTCCCAAAATGATCCTTCTTCAAAAGGTCTTCAGTATGCAAAAGCATATGCAGTTGCTACAGGTGGAGATAAAGCTGGAGTACTAGAATCCTCGTTTATAGCAGAAGTGAAATCAGATTTAATGGGAGAACAAACTATCCTATGTGGTGTTTTACAAACAGGTTCTATACTTTGTTTTGACAAAATGATTGAGTTGGGAGTTGAATCTAGCTATGCATCCAAACTTATTCAATATGGCTGGGAGACAATTACAGAAGCATTAAAACATGGTGGAATTACCAATATGATGGATAGACTATCAAATCCAGCTAAAATTGAAGCATTCAAAATTTCTGAAGAACTAAAACAAATAATGAAACCCTTATTTCATAAGCATATGGACGATATTTTATCTGGGTATTTTTCGAGTACTATGATGAAAGATTGGAAAAATGAGGATAAAAATTTATTATCCTGGAGAGCTAAAACTTCAGAAACTAATTTTGAAAATACTAAACCAACCGATAGTCATATTTCTGAACAAGAATATTTTGACCATGGACTTTTGTTGGTAGCAATGGTAAAAGCTGGAGTGGAATTGGCATATGAAACAATGACAGATGCTGGTATTAAAGATGCATCTGCTTACTATGAATCACTTCACGAAACTCCATTAATTGCCAATACTATTGCTAGAAAGAAATTATACGAAATGAATAGAATAATTTCAGATACTGCAGAGTACGGATGTTATTTATTCGACCATGCATGTAGACCACTACTTGGAGATTTTTTTAAAAAAGTTTCTAAGGAAGTATTGGGAGCGAAATTTTCTGATTCTAATGAAATAGACAACCAAGAATTAATAGAAATAAATGAAATTATCAGATCTCATCCAATTGAAATAATTGGAAAAAAATTGAGAGATTCTATGACCAATATGAAAAAAATTATTTAATTGCTCTACTTTTAGAGTAATTTTAAAATCTCTTTTATAGTATTCTGTTTTTCACTTTCAATAAAAAAGTTATTTAATTATGATATATTTAGGCATGATTTTAAAAAAATTCTTTTTAAAAGCCTTCCTATTTTCAATTATAATAATACCTACTAATATAATTGGCCAAATTGTTGTTAATGAAATAAGTGCTCATAAAGGATATTTAGATGAATATGGCGAGAATACAGATTGGATAGAAATTACCAATACTCTAAATACATCATTTAATCTTGATAATTTCTATTTAAGTGATGAACTAGATAATCTTGACAAATGGCAATTTCCAAATTATGTAATTTCTCCAAATGAAAAACTAGTTATTTGTGCTTCTGGAAAACCATCTTCAAATTATCCCAATCACTGGGAGTCATTAGTAAAAGCAGAGGAAGATTGGAAATATTCTATAGGGACTTCCAGCATTTCTGAAGATTGGAATACCAATAATTTCAACGACCAGTCTTGGCTATTAGGTCAAGGTGGGTTTGGATATGGAGACAACGATGACAACACTATTATTGGGTCTAATACTATTTCTGTTTACTTAAGAAAAACCTTTGATATTCAAGACATAAATGATATTTCTCATCTTGTTCTTCATGCAGATTATGACGATGGGTTTGTTGCTTATTTAAATGGTACTGAAATCATGAGGTCCAATAACTTCAATACTTTTTTCCCAAGTTTCAATACTATAACCAATAACAACCACGAAGCTGTTTTGTATTCTGGAGGAATTCCTGAGTATAAATTATTCAGTTTTAATGATGTTTCAGATCTTTTAGTACAGGGTAATAATTTATTAGCTGTTCAAGTACATAATTCTGGTTACACTTCCTCAGATTTAAGTAGCAATTTCTTTCTTTCTGCAGGTATTATTAGTACAAACACAAATTATCAGAGTTTGCCAAGCTGGTTAATACCACCAACCATCCATATGCATTCAAATTTTAAACTTTCCAATGGGGAACCAATTATAATAAGCAATACATCAGGAAATATTTCAGATAGCATTTCTGTCCCAAACGATTTGTTTAATGGACTTTCCTTTGGAAGATTGCCAGATATAAGTAATAATTGGTGTTATTTTAATTCCCCAACTCCTAGCCTTTCCAACAACAATAGTAACTGTTATGCTGGAGTATTAGAAAAACCGGTAATAAATCCGCCATCAGGATGGTATACCAATTTGGTGAATGTCTCAGTAGACAATTCTGTAAATACTATTAGGTATACAACCAATGGAGATATACCAGATGAAAATGATCCAATTTACAATTCATCATTGTCTTTTAATTCATCTACTGTGTTTAGTGCTAGATCGTTTGCCAATTCTAATTATATCCCAAGCGAAGTAGCAGATAGAACCTTTATTATTAACGAGCTAAATCACAATCTTTCCGTATTTTCCATAATAACGGATTATGATAATTTATGGGATTGGAACACGGGAATTTATGTGATGGGACCAAATGCTGATGTAAATAATTACCCACATTTTGGAAGTAACTTTTGGCAGCCGTGGTCAAAATTTTCTAGAATAGAATTTTTTAATAAAGACAGAGTGAAACAATTTGAAAGTCAGGTTGATTTAGAAATCCATGGAGGATGGTCAAGAGCAGAACCACAAAAATCATTTCGAATTGACTCTAAGTCCATTTACAAAGGAAGCATTGACTATCCATTAATCCCAGGAAAAACTAACATTACAGAGTACAACAATTTCAATTTAAGAAACGGAGGTCAGCATGGATGGAACGACAGAATTCAAGATGGGATAATTTCAAGAGTTGTTAAAACAACCAATATAGACCGAATGGGATATGAACCGGCTATAGTCTACTTAAATGGAGAATATTGGGGATTGTACGGAATTAGAGAAAAGATTGACGAACATTATGTAGAAAGCAACCATGGAATAAGTAGCGATAAAGTAGACCTACTAAACAGAGATAGTGCATTAGCTGGAACAAGTAATCATTTTATGAAATCTTACGACTTATTAATGGGTACGCCAGTAAATGACAGTTCGTTTTTACCACTATTCGAATCTAGATTTGACAAAAACAATTATGTAGATTATTTCATAACTCAAACCTATATTCAAAATATGGATTGGATGGGAATTGCTTGGGGATTAAATAATGTAAAAATATGGAGGCCAGACACTACCGGTGGAAAGTGGAGATATGTTCTTTATGACACAGATGCATCTTTTGGTTATTTTGGTCAAAACATCTACGACAACTATTTAAACTATGCAAGATTTCCATCTGTTAGCAGCCAACATTCTCAAATTTTTAATCGAATATTATTAAATAATGAATTTAAGTGTCAATTCGCCAATAGATACGACGATTTAATCAACACAATATTTCAGCCCAGTAATTTTAACCAAGTTTCTAATGAGTTGAAAAATCAAATTTCTTCTGCAATTCCAGACCATATAAATTTATGGGCTAATCAAGGAAGTGGATTAAACTCATTTTCTCAATGGAACAATGCTTTAGCGAATATCTCTAGCTACAATACTGCTAGAATCAATACGGCAAGAATACATCTAAATCAATCTTTGAATCTTCAAGGACAAAAAAATATTCAACTTGATGTTTCTCCTTCAAATTCTGGCAAAATAAACATTAGCACAGTTACGCCAGAAAATTATCCATGGAATGGTGTATACCATGGAGGATGTCCAATAAACATTACTGCAATTCCAGATTCTGGATTTACTTTTTCTCACTGGGAGAACAATCCTATCATAAATAATATGGGTGTCCATGAACAACCAGAAATCATTGGAGCAAATCTAAATTCTAACTATACTTTTAAAGCTTTTTTTACTACTTGCGACATTGCTATAGATGTTTCTATTGAAAATGTGGGAGAAAATTTAATTTCAAATGTGAGTGGCGCAATTGGAGAAGTTGAATACCAGTGGTATGCAAACGGACAACCTATTTCCAACGATAGAATAATATACAATCCCTCTAATGGAGTATATAAACTCTATGTAAATATTGGTTCATGTCAGGTACTTTCAGATTTGTTTACCTATCAGCAAGAAGATTATGAATTAGAGATTTATCCAAACCCAGCTACTAATCAATTTGAATTGGTCTTTTTACTTAGTACAAGACAAGATATTGAAATAACCATGGTCAATAGTTTGGGACAGGTTGTATACTTTAATGAAAGAAAAGATTTTCTGGGTCAGTTTAAAGAAACTATTGATGTAAGTAATTTATCTAAAAATGTATATTTTATTCAATTAAAAACAATTGACAAAATCTACACAGAAAAAATTGTTGTTACCAATTAAGTTTTCAGAATCAAATAAGTCTATTTATTTTTCATAAATTTAGTTTATAGTATTAGCTAAGCTGGTATTTAAGTTTTCACAATAAAACTTTGAAGATTATTAGGATGTATTATGAGAAAAATTGAAAAATTAATAGCTGAATATGGAGAAAGCCACCAAAATAAAACCAATAAACTAATACATTGGCTATGTGTACCTTCCATATTTTTTAGTATTGTTGCTTTGGTTTGGTGTATTCCACTAGGACCATTAGAAAGTTTAACTATTGATGGCTATAATTTTATAAATTGGGCAACTATCTCAATTGTATTTGTATTTATATATTACTTAATATTATCTCCTAAACTAACTGTGGGAATGGCACTGTTCTCCTTATTTTGTCTTTTCTTAACTAATTGGATAGAAAACCAAATTCTTATAGATAATTTAAATGTTTCTTTGTGGATGATTTCGGTATCAATTTTTGTAGTTTCTTGGATAATTCAATTTATAGGACATGAAATTGAAGGGAAGAAACCTTCTTTTCTTAAGGATGTTCAATTTTTATTAATTGGCCCTGCTTGGTTAATGCATTTTATTTATCAAAAATTAAATATCAGATATTAATAAATCTACATTTGATTAAATCTCTTTCTATTATTATTCCTGTTTTTAATGAGTCGCTTACGATCTATGAATTGTTAGATACCGTTAATAATTTAATTATCAAAAATGGTATTAAAAAAGAAATAGTTGTAGTAAATGACTTTTCAAAAGATGAAAGCAAAAAAGAAATTTTAAGATTTATAAAAGAAAACAACTCTTCCAATATAACATTTATAGAAAATGATTTAAATCTTGGCAAAGGTGGATCCATTAAAAAAGCACTTGAAATTGTTAAAGGAGATTATTGTATAATTCAAGATGCAGATCTTGAACTAGATCCTCAACAAATAAATGATTTATTGGAACCTGTTTTAAAAGATGAAGCTGAAATTGTTTATGGCTCTAGATTTATTAATAGCAAAAAAAAGAAAAAAGAATCTATTTTAAATAGGATTGCCAATAAACTACTAACTGCTTTAGGAAATTTTTGTTTTGGAGTAAAATTAACAGATATGCAGACATGTTATAAACTAATTCCTACAAAAATTTTCAAAAAATTAGATTTAAAGGAAAATCGTTTTGCATTTGATCCAGAAGTAACTGCAAAACTCGCCAAAAATAAAAATCTTAGATGGAAAGAAATTCCTATTACCTACAATCCAAGAACTGTAGATGAAGGTAAAAAAATCCGATGGAGAGATGGGTTTCGAGCGCTATTTAGTATTGTAAGATACGGCTTGTTTTAAACTTTAGCTGCACTTCTAACAGCTTGATCTATTGCTTTTTTAGCATCTAATTCTGAAGCAAGAAAAGCACCACCAATTATTTCTGTATTATTATTTATAGCCTTAGAAGACTCAAAAATTGAATTGTTACTTAATTGACCTGCGCAAATAACTACATGATCAACTTCTAAAACAAATTCTTTATTATTTCTAGTGTAGTGTAGACCCTTATCGTCAATCTTTTTATACTCCACATTATTTATCATTTTAACTTCTTTATTTCTTAGTGCAAATCTATGAATCCAACCAGTTGTTTTTCCTAGTCCAGCTCCTACTTTGCCATTTTTTCTTTGTAATAGATAAATTTTTCTTTCTGGTTTTGAGATGTCAGGTTTTATCCCTTCTATGCCACCTCTAGAAGTTAAATTCATATCTACACCCCACTCTTTCATAAATAAAGAGGTCTTTACAGATGAAGATTCTCCTTTGTGAGACAAATATTCAGCTACATCAAAACCAATTCCACCAGCACCTATCAAAGCTACAGAAGAGCCAATATTAACTTTACTATTTAATACCTCAATGTAGCCGACTACTTTTGGATGGTCAACACCTATGATTTTAGGTTTTCTAGGGATTATTCCCGTAGCTAAAATCACCTTGTCATATTGTTTGGCCATAGAAGGATCAAAAGTTGTATTTAATTTAATATCTACTTTATACTTTTCAAGCATAACCTGAAAATATCGTAAAGTTTCATGAAATTCTTCTTTGCCAGGTATTTTTTTAGCCATATTAAATTGGCCACCTATGCTATTTGATTTCTCTATCAAAGTTACTTTGTGTCCTCTTTTGGCTGCAGTTGTAGCATAGGCAAGACCTGCTGGACCTGCTCCAACAACAACAATAGATTTTACTTTAGATATTTTTTTTAAAATAATTTCTGTTTCATGACATGCAAGAGGATTTACAAGACAGCTGGCTACTTTTCCTTTAAAAGCATGGTCTAAACATGCTTGGTTACATGCAATACAGGTATTTATCTCTTCTGACTTGTTTTCAATTGCCTTATTCACAAATTCTGGATCTGCTAAAAATGGTCTAGCCATAGAAACCATATCTGCATGTCCATCGGAAAGTATTTTTTCTGCAATTTCTGGTGTGTTTATACGATTGGTAGTGATTAGTGGAATATTTACTTCTCCCATCATTCTTTTGGTTACCCAACTAAAAGCTCCTCTTGGAACCATAGTTGCTATGGTAGGAATTCTAGACTCATGCCATCCAATTCCTGTATTTATTATGTTGACACCAACTTTTTCTAATTCCTTAGCCAGTTGAACTACCTCTTCCCATGTACTACCTCCTTCTACCAAATCCAGCATAGATAATCTGAAAATTATTATAAATTCTTTCCCGATCTCTTCTCTAATTCTTCTAATAATTTCTAAAGGGAATTTTATTCTATTTTGATAGCTTCCACCCCATTTATCGTTTCTTCTATTGGTTCTTTTAACAATAAATTGATTTATTAGATATCCTTCAGAACCCATGATTTCAACACCATCATAACCAGCATATTTAGCTAGTTTTGAACATCTTACAAAATCATTAATGGTGGACTGAATAGCACTTTCTGAAAGAGCTTTAGTTTTAAACTTAGAAATTGGAGATTTTATATTACTTGCAGATACATTAAACGGGTGATAGCCATATCTACCAGCGTGTAAAATCTGCATACAAATTTTGGTATCGTATTTATGAACCGCGTTTGTTATTAATCTATGTTTTCTTGCAATTCTTTTGGAAGTTAGTTTGCTTGAAAATGGAGCAACCCAACCTCTAAAATTTGGAGCAATCCCACCTGTAACAATTAATCCTACCCCGCCTTTGGCTCTTTGCTCAAAATAAGCTGCCATTCTTTTATAACCATTCTTTACTTCTTCTAAGCCCGTATGCATTGAACCCATTAAAACTCTATTTGTTAAGGAAGTAAATCCTAAATCAAGTGGTTTTAACATATTTGGAAAGTTAGAATTCATTGAATTTTTCTGTGCGATAAAGATAAATTTAATTTAACAAAAAAATCAATGTTAGGACAAAAGATGAATTCTATTTACTTTTGATAAATGAAAACTGTTGTTGTAGGACTTTCTGGAGGGGTAGATTCAAGTGTAGCTGCCTATATACTAAAAAATAAAGGATATAATGTCATTGGGCTATTTATGAGAAATTGGAACGACGAGTCTGTGATTATTGACGATGACTGCCCATGGATAGAAGACAGTAACGACGCTCTACAAGTAGCTGAAATTTTAGGAATTCCGTTTCAAGTAATTGATTTCAGTAAAGAATACAAAGAGAGAATAGTAGATTACATGTTTTCAGAATATAAAAACGGTAGAACACCTAATCCAGATATTCTTTGCAATAGAGAAATAAAATTTGATTTATTTTTAAAAAAAGCCATTGAAATTGGAGCTGATTTTGTTGCAACTGGCCATTATTGCAGAAAGGAAGAAGTAATTATTAACGGAAATAAAATTCAAAGACTTTTGGCTGGAAAAGATACCACAAAAGACCAAAGCTATTTTTTGTGTCAGGTAAATCAATTTCAATTAAGTAAAACCCTTTTTCCAATTGGAGATATGCAAAAAAAAGAGGTTAGAAAATTAGCTAAAGAAATTGGATTAAATACTGCAGAAAAAAAGGATTCTCAAGGGCTTTGCTTTATAGGAAAAGTAAAGCTACCTACTTTTTTACAACAATTTTTAAAACCAAAAACAGGAAAAGTTGTAGAAATTGATTCTAATAATTCAATGTACCATAAAGAAAATATTACCAATAAATTTGAAAGTTTTAAATACTCCAGTTCGATGGGCAAGGTAATTGGAGAACATAATGGTGCCCATTATTATACAATTGGACAAAGAAAAGGTTTGAATATTGGAGGATTTCCCCTACCCCTTTTTATTATTGGTACTGATGTGATAGAGAATATTATATACGTGGGCCAAGGAGAAGATCATCCAGGATTGTATAGAAATGGATTGACTGTAAAAAAAGAAAATATACATTGGATAAGAGAAGATTTAAAAATAGACATCGATACTCCTACTGTCTATGACTCTAGAATTAGGTATCGTCAAAAATTAACGCCTTGTTCAATTACTTCTAATGAGTTTGGTTTAAAAGTTTCCTTTAAAGAAATTCAAAGAGGAATAACTCCAGGACAATTTATAAGTTGGTATAAAAATGATGAACTAATTGGCTCAGGAATAATAAATTAACTACCTTAGTGTTTTTAATACACTTATTATAATGGATAATTTAAATGACTATAGTAAAATCGGAGTTTCTGTAAGTATAAGTTTGTTTTGTTACGATAGTGGTGAAAAAAAAATTTTAACCGTTGTAAATAAAAAACAACCATTTAAAAATGCGTTGATACTTCCCAATAAGATAATGAAATCTAATCAATCGTTAGAAGATGTATGTTCAGAAATTCTTAAAGAAAATATTGGAAACGATAAAATTTACGTAGAGCAGTTAAATGCTTTTGGTAAAGTTTATAGACATCCTGAAGGGAGAATTATTGACATATCATTTTATGGACTAATAAATTTGGAAAAGGATAGTGTTAAATTAAATGTTGAAAACAATGCCAAATTTGTAAATCTAGAAAGCAATCTAGAACTAGCCTTTGACCACAACGAGATGATCGATATGGGCCTTAAAAGAATCAAAAGGAGAATGAAATACAGACCCTTGGGAAAAAACTTATTGCCAGATCAGTTTACTATGAAAGAATTAGAAGGATTGTATGGATCATTTTTATCTAAGAAGTTTGACAAAAGAAATTTTAGAAGAAGAATTTTAGAAATGGATTTCTTGAGAGAAGTTAAAAAAGTACAAAGAAATTCTAGAGGAAGAAAAGCCATATTGTACGAATTTGATCCAAAGAAATACAACAATTATTCTAAAACTGGTTTTTAATTATTCTTTTTTCCAATTTAAGATCAAACCTCTACCAGGAGTAAAAGGAACTTCGTTCTTTTCCAAATAAGTTTCAATTTCTTTGATAGAATTGTCTAAGTTTTGAATTTCGGTAATCAATTTTTCAAAATCTGAGGATGCTATTTGGTACAGTTTTTCATTAGTCATTGTAGGATTAGATCTACTTCGCCACATATTCCAAATAATAATACCAACTTTAGAAGCAATAGATTCTTTTTGTTCAATATCTCTACTACTTAAAGAAGGATCTCCATAAAGCAAAATATTAATACCGTCAATGGTATCTTCTAAGCTAGAGATAGTTTCTAATAAGGTAATATCTAAGTTAGGATAGGATTTAATTGCAGCTTTAATAAATTTCAATCTTTCCTTGTCTTTATCCATTACTTCACCAAATGCATCAACGGCTTTTCTTAATCTATCTACTTTTACTTGAAATGCCAATAATTCTTCTTTATTTTCAGTAGGTGTAGACAGATCGTTTAACCAAGAACATTCAAATGGTGTCTTTTGCACCATCAAAGTAGATTTACCATTAACTACTTTATGCATAGAAATAAAATATTTTCCAGGAAGAGCCAATGGGCCATTTCTTGCTTCAGAATATCTACCAGGTTGGGAAGTTTTTAGTGAAATATTTGTTTGTGGTGTTAAACGAAAATTCCAAACCAATTCATTAAGTCCTAATTTTGGAGACTCTATCATCTTCCTAATTTCATTTCCCTCAGAATCGTAGATGGTAAAAAGTAAATATGGTTTTTCCTCCTTATCTTCTAGCTTAAGTTGTTGCAAAGTTGGATATTCAATATCCTCTTTAGACTTTATTTTCTTCTTTTCTAATGCTTGTCTTATTTGCTTTTGTGTTTTTAAAGTATCGTTAAAAAAGTATTTTATAACTGCGCCTACAGGTGGGTTTTTAGCAGTAAAATAGGATTCTCCCTGAGAGCCTTTTCCTCTATTTCCTAATGGTCTAGAATCTATATACATAAGTGATTTCTTTATAGGAAAAATATGAGCTTTTGCATTCATCTTATTTTTTAATTGTCTTAAAGAAGAATAATTATCTAAAACATAAAAACTTCTACCAAAAGTTGCTAAAACTAAATCGTTCTCTCTCTCTTGAATTTCTATATCTCTAACAGCGACTGTAGGCAAACCGTTTTTTAATTGCTTCCATTCCTTTCCAGAGTTATAAGTGAAGAAAACTCCAAATTCTGTACCTACAAATAATAAATTTTCATCTTGATGATCTTCAGCTATATCATAAACAGATCCTCTCTTTGGAAGATTTGAAACAATAGATGTCCAAGTTTTACCTCTATCGTTAGATACCATTACATAAGGAGAAAAGTCCCCTTTTTTATGGTTATTAAAAACCGCATAAACTCTATCCGAGTTATGCTTAGATGCAACTAAAGAATTGACATAGGTATTTTCTGGAATTCCTTTAAAATTATCGTACTTAGTCCAATTTCCACCAGCATTATCACTAACATGAATTAATCCATCATCGGTTCCAACATAAAGCAAATCTTCTTTCAAAATAGATTCGTCAAGAGCAACAATATTACCATACATAGTGGTAGATTTATTTTTCATAACAGCGTCAGAGCTTTGGATTCTACCCATTACTTTTAATTGATTTCTATCTATTCCTCTAGACATATTTGGGCTAATGCATTTCCATTCGTCCCCCATATTATCGCTTCTAAAAAGTTGATTGGCAGCAAAATATAATCTCTTATGATTGTGAGGGCTTATAATTAAAGGTGCATCCCAATTCCAACGAAGTGCTTCCATGTTTTCATCCGCCATTGGTTTTATTCCAACTTTCTCGCCAGATAAGCGGTCGTATCTGA
>Ga0209534_10001625_pt1 | contig 23298 bp, 22 predicted proteins | sample COG_07_FD_184751 | JGI IMG/M metagenome (GOLD analysis project Ga0209534, IMG submission 184751) | Pelagic Microbial community sample from North Sea - COGITO 998_met_07 (SPAdes) (version 2) | ecosystem: Environmental > Aquatic > Marine > Neritic zone/Coastal water | place: Helgoland, sampling...
ATTTTTGAAGGCATGTGTAAAAGCTATAAGTTGAAATTAGCACCCGCAGTCAAAGAGGTTGTACGAAAAACCTGCGCCGAGATGAAGACAACTAAGGGGCACCGCTTCGCCAACGGTCGAGATGTCAGGAAGTACTTTGAACAATGTGTTGAGCGCCAAGCAATGAGAATCAGTAAAGAGGATGGAAAAGCTGATCTCAACGTCCTTGAGTTGGCAGACGTGGGCGGATCTCCGCTTGCGCTCGTTGGCTAAACACTTAACCTAATGCGGATCCATTGTAATGAGAAAACTCCTATCCCCGGTAGCAGCCGTAATCGCTACCTCCCTCTTTTTAACCAGCTGTTCAACATCGGGAGGAATATATGATCCGAAAAACTCAAAGGATGAATTTTCTCTCAAGAAAACCATAGGTCTTGCCATCGGTGTAGCAGCTGTAGTCGCTGCAGCTAAACATGGGGGTGGTGGGGGCAACTACGCTACACCGGACTATGCATGGGACTATCAACCAAAGAACGATCAGTGGGTTTGCCGGGACAAAACAAACGGACAATACGCAAAATTGGAGAAATGTAACAGTAAGCCAAAAACTGACACCACATGGCCGGGATGATGAAGAGTCACCAAATTTACTGTGATAAGTTAACCCTGCCAAACAGCATACCCAAGCTCCCGAAGCTTAATCGCCACATCAACCTCAAGATACTTGGCATCTGAGTAGCTCATAGGCTGCTTTAAATCGGTAACCAGCTCTGGCATAAGACGCTCGCCATAAAGCCTTGCGTAGGTGTTAGCTTTGATACCAGCCTTGTGTTTGTCAAAGCGTGCGTCTGGATCGAGTCCTGTCATGCCCACGTAGACGCAGGGTGAAGAGCCTTCGTATTGCGGGTTGGCTTCCTTAAACTTCTTGTGTTTGAGGACAGCGTCGTTTAAGAGGATGACGTAGACGTGATGGTGCAAAGATGCCACTCGTTAGCTACTTTGAGGATAGACCACTAATGATCAAGCGTGTGCGTCCAAGAGGGCACCCACTTGGTCTTCACGAGGTACTGCGTCAAGGCTGGCGAACCATAGTATGCGACTCGGCTGCCCTGCATGAATGCCAACGCTGCCCAGTCAAAGTCCATACCTTCCACGCAGAGTCAAATATCAGTGCATCCTATGCCTCATTTAATATAGGATAAATTCCTCTCAAGCGATCAACCATCCTGAGAACAATAGGGATTATCCTAATCGTAAGAACATCGGCATCACCTACGGTCGGGAAATGCGAATAAACCACCTATCAAGTGAATTAGTTAACCGTATCAATAACTTAATTTTCAATAACCCATGGCAAAAACCACCTACTACTTACCTCCACAGGAAATCTATTCGTATCTGGCCGACGATCCAGAAGTGGCTCAATCTTGGCAGATTGACAGCGATACTGTTGGGACAATGTTTATAAACGGGGTTATCAGCGAGGGCGACTTCAGTGGCAGTCTTAGCGGTTCAAGCGTTGTGTATATGACTGCCGTCAGATCCTACATGCCCGGGGGAACCGATCTAGCGTTTGCGACTACGGGACTAAGGATTCCGATAACTGGAGATCTAACCGAAAAACAGATTGACGGTATCGTATCCAGTCAGCCGATGTTTACCAGCGGAACAAATCAGGACGATATTTTCACAGTTGACCCATACTCAGCAACTACCCTTAGGCTCACGAAAAACGGATTCCTTGAAAATTCTAAAGAAATAGATGCGTCGGGCGGATCAGATCTCCTGAAAATTGAGGACGCCTACGCTTCCGGGAAATACACATTTTCTCGTAACGAGAGCGGAGACATAGTTGGGATCGCCAGTCATCTTTATCAAGGACCAGTAGTTCTCAAAAATTTTGAGTACGTTTCTTTCACCGATACCGGAAGACGAACTATTGAGTCTTTCTTTGAAACCCCAGCAGAAAAAGATTCATCAGCAACTTCTAGCCCCTCCAATGGTGATGCTAGCCAGACAGGCAACACCCTTGATGTGATCGTTGACCTCTTCGGCACAGTGTCAATGCTCAAAGGTTTGATTGAGGTGGACAACGGCACAGTGCATACGCTTACTTACAACGGTACTGTTTTCAACTACGCTGAAGTTGACCCATTGATAACTACAGTTGTTCGCAACGGTGAGTTCACAGCAGAGTTTGCGCAAGAAATCGCTGACGCTTACCCCAGTGCTGCCGGCATCAAGTACAACACCGTCGTCACCTTATTTGGTGTTGCTGCAATTGATGATTTGTTAATCAGCGTTGCTGGTGCTGATGGTTTTTACGTCTCTTGATACGCTTTTATTTGCGTTTCGTAGCGGCGAAAAACTTTTTTCCTTAACAGGAACATAGCTTCCCCGTGTTTGGGCGAGGCCATCTACGTATAACCTAGACCACCCCCATGGGCCACGCCCTCCCCTCTCCAAAAAGACACGTTGACGTCTTCGATATCTAGCCACGCACCCGACAGGCGATTCGCTTGCCTTTGGTCTTACATGCACAACCGAAGAGAAAAATTTCTATAGGAATAGTAGCGAGATAAAAAATAAGCTGAAGTTTTTATCAGTTACAGACGTTCCCAACGCAGGTCCAACTCCTACCACGGCTGTCAGTACCGTAACTTATATTTCCCGAACGGTGCGTGCTCCATGAGCTGCCATTGCTGGATTGACCATATGTTGAATTCCCAATTTGAGTCTGTGACCAAGTAGACCCTGTTCTGCTATTGCTGCCAAAAGTCGTGTTCCCAATTTGGTTATAGGTGGTACCGTCACTGCAAGTGGTCATTGACCCATAGGTAGTGCAACTAGCCTGTACAGACAGACTTGTTAAAGCTAAAGCCGAGATAATGAAAAAAGTACGCATGATAAGACCCTCCATTAATTATTAATTTGATAATAATCAAGTCTATCGGTAGTTGTCAATCCCCCTATGAGCCAGACGTCATTTGTGTGTCTCTTGGCCTATGCATGACAACCAATAAGCACTCGCAAAGACAAAGTCTCGAGATTAAATACTTGTTTCGACAAACATCCAGCGAGGATCAAAGCTTAGAAAACTATTTCTTCACTGTATGTCAAGGAGGTGCTTATGTACGATCGTTGACTGTTCATAGAGATGGCGTACTGATTCACTTCCCTCCAATGCAGCAGACCCATACTGCATCATTTGCTTGCTGATATCCCGCTGCCCCGACCATCCACCAATGTCGTTAATAGCAACGACGGAGACGTTTGCGAGCCTCGCATTCAATCTAAATGTGTGGCGACAGCTGTAGGCAGTATGTGTCTTGTTTTTCGTGATTCGTCTAATGAGATCTTTTAGCACAGCGCTCCAGTTGCTACCCTCTGTATCGGTCATCCATTGACGAGCTGCAGCAAGATGCTCTTTTATGATGTGCGAGCCTAAAACAATTGGGATTACACGCCTTCGGGCTTTTGCTTTTACCTTTGAGAAAATTGCGATGTAAGGCGTCTCCCCGTCGAGGTGCACATTTCTAGCCTCTAATCGAGATATCTCCGAGGTGCTGCACCCGCCCTGCAAAGCAATCAGCAGTATGGCTGCGTGATGGCCACGCCCTTGTTCGGGATTGAGGCAATAGCGGACAAGTAGCCTTTGCTCTTCTCTGTTTAGGACCGATTTTTCAGACTCTTCATCCATAACCAACTCAGGCCTGACGATATCCCATTTAAAGCGATATTTTTTCGAGGTAAGACGCAGACATGCAAGTACTTGGGCAAGCTCTCTTTTGATAGTCTGCTCCTTAACTTCAGCCTCACGCCGTTCATCTACATAATCCTGAAGTGCTTCACAAATTTGCTCATCTAAGGTTGGTGCTAGAAGGCGATCTCCAATGAATCCGAGAAAGCGCTCCCAACGCACCTGTGTCTTGCGTCCTGATCCAGTGTGCACGTCCAACCTTTTGTGAGTGACGTACTCTTGCCAAGCCGTGGTGAGCGTTGGGTTGATTTTTCTATTCTTTTTAGTGACAAGAAGCTTGTAGGCCGCTGCTGTAATTTTCTCCTGCGGTGTTATTCGCTGTTTGCTTGCCGACTTGAATGCAATTTCCTCAATCTCAGGTATCTCTATAGCTGCGTAATCTTTCGCATCTGCCTGAAATTGCGGATTAGAGTGGTCTTCCTCCAAGGTGGAATTGCCTATTTCATCCTTGAGTGGGTCGTAAGGAACTCTTGCGAGGGTTCCCTGCGCTAAGCCCTTTCGCCTGAGTAACGCCAGCGCAGATTTTTCAATGTCCTGCGCACTCAATGTGGTTAGGTCTGAGACGCTCAAGAGGCGACAAAATCTTTGAAACTCGTCGCCCGCCAGTTGAGCTGCAGTTGCAAGCTCGATTTCGGTTGCACCGACTTTCAGCCCCAAAGGGAAAGTGAAGTACTTGCTCCTGCTAAGGTGCTGATACTGGGTTGGGATTTGGCGCTGATAGTGATAACTGCTACGTTTCAGGCTAACGTATTTGGGTAAATTCTTGGCCATTTCTCTCATTCGTGGAACTTAACATGGAACATGTAGCCACGCAAATGATAAAAAGTCCTTAAAAATCAAGCATCTTTTAAACCCTATTGGTGCCTCTCTTGGGCACCACAATTTGTAAGAAGCCTCTGTAACGCATGTTATGGGGGCTTTTTTATTGTTTAGCCCACACCATTTTGGGGTGGGAAGTGACAGTTATATAGGACGTTCTTTGCATACGTCGAACAGCATAACAGGGACCAGTGAGGCCTGCGTGAAGAAAGCGGGATTCCACTTAGTTCTTCCTCACAACGTCAGCAGACTCACCACGATAAACCCATGGCGGCACGGGATCACGGTGACGCCAAACGGCTAAGCCCTGCAACTTAGCCGTCGCCTCGGCAGCCTCAAAAGCAAGGCGATCGGCCTCCTCCTGCCAGACCGCGTTGGGGCGATCCCACCAAGCCATTCCACGTTGAATTTGGGTCAGCGCTATGTCTTGTCCGCGAACCATCACCTTGCCTAACCGCCAGCCATCCTGAGACTGCTCTAGCAGCTGCACCGAGGCCGTGCGCATGAGAACCAGATCACTCAAGCTGAATTTAGTTTTACGGCCAAACGCCTGCATTTTCTCAGGTGCATCGGCGCCGAGTAACTGTATTTTGTAAAGCTGGTGGTCTGCGCTCTGCAAGGTCAAACGGTCTCCCCCTGTGACGCCAACGACCATCCCCGCCAGTTCAGTCGCTAGGGCAACAGAAGGCCCAGCTTGCAGCGCAAACAGGGCGGCTACGCAAAACGTCCAGCGCACCGCTTGTGCGCGCCAAGACGACAACAACCGATCGCTCAATTCACCGAGGCAATCAAGTCGTGGCCATTGGCCTCCACGATGGTGGCCTTGACAAAGTCACCCGTCTTGTAGGTCTTGCTGCTTTTCTCCACAGGCAAGAGTCGGACGACACCATCAATCTCAGGTGCTTCGGCGTAACTGCGCCCCTCGCCACCCTTTTTGCCCAAGGCAACCGCCTTATCAACTAAGACCTGAACCACTTGGCCCACGCGCTGGGCCTGACGTGCTTGGGCGACGCCTTCTGCCACCGCCATAAACCGCGCCTGCCGCTCCTCGCGCAGCGCCTGCGGAATCGGATTATCGAGCTGATTCGCCACCGCACCGTCCACCGGAGAATAGGCAAAGCAACCTGCACGGTCGATGTTGGCTTCTTTCACGAAGTCCAACAGGTGCGCAAACTCCGCCTCGGTCTCCCCGGGAAAGCCGGCGATGAACGTGCTGCGAATGATCAGCTCTGGACAGACCGCACGCCACGCCTGAATTCGGTCTAGGTTTTTCTCGCCGCTGGCGGGACGCTTCATCCGCTTGAGTACATCGGGGTGACTGTGCTGCAAGGGCACATCCAAATAGGGCAGGCACAAGCCCTCGGCCATCAGCGGAATAATCTCATCCACGTGTGGGTAGGGGTACACATAGTGCAAACGCACCCAAGCACCGTAGGGCTGGGCCAGTTCGCCAAGCGCCCTAACCAAGTCAAGCATACGGGTCTTAATGGGGCGGCCTTCATGAAAACCCATCACGTATTTCGTATCGACCCCGTAGGCGGAGGTGTCTTGGCTCACCACCAACAACTCCTTCACACCAGAGTCAAACAAGCGCTTGGCTTCATTCAACACCTCGCCAATAGGGCGACTCACCAAGTCGCCACGCATCGAGGGAATGATGCAAAACGTACAGCGGTGGTTACACCCTTCACTGATTTTCAAATACGCATAGTGGCGCGGCGTGAGTTTGATGCCCTGTGGTGGAACCAGATCAGTAAACGGATCGTGCGGTTTGGGTAAGTACTTGTGCACCGCATCCATCACCTCGTTGGTCGCGTGTGGGCCCGTAACCGCCAAAACCGACGGGTGCAAGGACCGCACGAGGTTGTCACCGTCCTCACCCATTTTGGCCCCCAAACAGCCCGTCACAATCACCTTGCCGTTCTCGCTGAGCGCTTCTGAAATCGTGTCCAAACTCTCCTTGACGGCGTCGTCAATAAAGCCGCAGGTATTCACGATCACCAAATCGGCTCCCTCAAAGGTCTTGGAGGTTTGATAGCCTTCAGCGCTTAACTGCGTCAGTATGAGCTCGGAGTCCGTAAGTGCCTTGGGGCAACCTAAGCTGGCAAAGCCCACTTTGGGGGCGAGTTGAGGGTTTTTAGCGACGGTGTCGTTCATGGAGTCAGGGTTCAAGTTAGCAGCCAATCGCTGCAAGATAAAAAGTCATGGCCAAGCAACTGCGCCCACATCAATACAGCGAGGCGTTGCGACAGCGCTCAGCGCTTGATGCCCATGGCCGTCCACATTTGTTCGCCTTGCTTTTGCAACTGCTCTTGCATGGCTTTCATGGCACTCTGGGTTTGCTCGGTGTAGGTACTCATGAGGTCAGCCATCACAGGCGTCCCCCCGGCTCCCAACACCGATTGCCACGCGTCCGGGGAGAGAATGGTGGACTGCGCCTTCATTTGCGCCTGCATGTCGGTAAACATTTGCATGTTTTTCTCAAGGTGTCCGCCCACAAGGCCTTGCATGGCGTGGCCATAAAACCGAATGAGGTTCGCCAACACCTGCTCTGAGAGCATAGGCACGCCACCGCTTTCTTCTTCCAGAATGATTTGCAACAAAATGCTGCGCGTTAAATCCTCTGTCCCTTTGGCATCTCGCACGACAAAAGGATCGCCCTGCATGACCAAGGCACGGACATCCGGCAGCGTGATGTAGGTGGACGATGTGGTGTCATATAGGCGGCGGTTGGGGTACTTTTTGATGACGCGAACCGTGGCGGCCGATTCGGCCGCATTCGTCTTCGCATTCGCATCCACTTCCGGCGCGCTGCCCCGTTTGGCAGCGGTCGGCTTGGTCGCCGACTTGGCACCCGCCCGCGCCGTGCGTTTAGCAGCGGGCTTGGGGGATGCTTTTCCGGCTGTTGAAGTGTTTTGGGTCAAAACGTATCCCTCGTATTCTTGGTGTCGCAAGACGGCTGATATCGAAGCGGCGATGCCTCGCAAAGGCGAAGGCAAACGCAAAAGCGGGGGCGCAGGCAACCGCCCACCGCGTCCCATTGTAAGAATCTATCAGCCGAATGCAAAATCGCTTGATTCAAAAGGAAAAAAGCCCTTGCAGATGGCTCTGGCAAGGGCTTGTATTTGGTAGGCGCGATTGGATTCGAACCAACGACCCCCACCATGTCAAGGTGGTGCTCTAACCAACTGAGCTACGCGCCTTCGTTTCTAACGAAGCCTCTCAGTATAGCAGGGGATATTGGCTATTTTTCCGTATCAAAACTATTTTTTCTTAGGCCATCTACGGGTGATCAGTGCCGTCTAGCGGACGTGATACCGGGTAGCTCTCGCAACGTCGATAAGACTTTATTTAACCGTTTGGCATCGCTAATTTGGACGGTGAACGTCATTTGCGCCAGCCCCTTCGGCGAATGGGTGTTCACCCCAATCACATTCATTTTTTCACGAACGAACACATCGGATATGTCTCTTAGTAAGCCAGGCCTGTCCAGCGCCTCAACGCGGACGTCTACCGGATACAAGGCCTGCTCCCCAACCGTTTGTCCTCCCCACGCCACCTCAATCATGCGGTCGGGGTGGGTACGAGACAAATGCTGAAAATCCGAACAGTCAACGCGGTGGATACTGACGCCGCGGCCTTTGGTCACAAAGCCGCCAATGCCATCCGGTGGCGCTGGGCGGCAACAGCGCGCCATCTGGGTGAGCAAAGAATCCACGCCCACCACCAAGACCCCCCCGCGCGGCGTCTTGGTCGTACTGATCGGCGTGCGTGCGAGCAGGCGCTCATCAAACTCAGGCTCCGGCTCGGGTGGCCGCAACTGCGCCTCAATGGCGCGCAAAGAGAACTCATCTTTACCCACCACCTCGAACAAGGCGGCCGCATGATCAAAACCAAGCTGCTGCGCTAGGTCGTCTAATTTGAGTGCTGTCTTGCCCTCGCGTTGTAGCAGTTTCTCAACCAACTCTCGGCCGCGTGCCACGTTTTCTTGGGCGGCTAGGGCGTTAAACCACGCACGCACCTTGTTGCGCGAACGCGAGCTAACGAGGTAGCCCGATTGGGGATTCAACCAGTCACGCGACGGCCCGCCCTCCTTCACCGTCACCACTTCTACGGTCTGACCGCTTTGCAAGGCGGTCGTTAGTGGCACCATAACGCCGTCCACGTGCGCGCCACGGCAACGGTGGCCTACAGTGGTGTGTACGGCGTACGCAAAGTCAACAGGGGTCGCGCCTTTGGGCAGTTCGACCACGGCGGCATTAGGAGTGAGCACATAGATGCGGTCATCAAACAGGTCTTTGGTGGCACCGCTTAAGTCACGCTCCCAGGCCAACAATTGGCGTAAGACGGCAATTTTGCTGTCGTACTCAGAGCTTGCCGCCACCCCGCTGTAGCCCTTAGCGCCGGCTTCCTTGTAAGCCCAGTGCGCCGCCACGCCCGTCTCGGCTTTGACGTGCATCGCCCGCGACCGTATCTGAATCTCCATCGCGCGGCCATCGCTATCTGTCACAACCGTATGTAATGACTGATAACCATTGGGTTTGGGCTTGGCAATGTAGTCGACAAACTCTTCCATAATCGGCGTATAGCGTTGCTGCACCCATGCCAACGCCGCGTAGCACGCATCCACATCTGCCACCACGACGCGCAGGGCCCGAACATCAAAAATTCGACTGAAGTCCAGCCCCTTACCCCGCATTTTTTTGACAATGCTGTAGATGTGCTTGGGGCGTCCGTTAACTTCGGCCTGTATCCCCAACTTGCCCAACGCCGCTTGCAACTCTTGAACGGCGAGGGACATATGTGCCTCACGCTCCACGCGCTTTTCATCGAGCATCTTCGCGGTACGTTTGTAAGTTTCTGGCTCTAAAAAGCGAAACGCAAGGTCTTCCAACTCCCACTTAATCTGCCAAATACCCAGTCGATTGGCCAGCGGAGCAAACACCTGTAAGGCCTCGTTTGCGATCCCCAAATCGGGCTCAGACTTAGAGGCGGCCGTGTAACGCAAGGTCTGCAATCGGGAGACCAAGCGCAACATCACAACCCGCAGGTCACGTGAGAACGCCAACAACATTTTTCGGACGTTTTCTGTTTGCGCGGCAACGACCGCCGGCGGTAACTCTCGCCCCTGTGACAGCGCCGCATGGCTGACCTCTTGCGACTTCTGCCGCGCCTGCGTTTGCAAATGTATGAGCTGTGTCACCTCGACCGCCAATGAGGCGTAGTTATCACCAAACCGTTTGGCAATCACTTCTCGCGGCCGTTGCAAGTGGCCACAGGCATAAACCAAATAGGCCGCGGCCTGCATCGCGGGCGAGCCCCCAACACCGGCCAAGATAGCCACCACCGCGTCGGCATGCGCCAACACGGGCTCACCCGTTATTAAGGTCTCGTCTGCCAGCAACGGTTGCGCAAACTGTCGCGCTTTCACCAACGCCTCCGCATCATTGGCTGACGATTGAAACTGCTCGTCAACCGCCGCCAGGATGGCCGGTGCGAGTTGTGTTGCTAGTTGTGTTGCCTGTGGTGTTGCCAGGCGTGGCGGTAGGCCGTGTGCATCCCCACCGCCAACGGATACGCCCGCGCTACCCGCTGGCGGCGCGTCGCCGGTGGGGCGCGTCGCCTCGTGCGATGGCGTGGTCTTCATAGCTGTCAGCTCAATAAAAATGCGCGCACCGCGGCCACTTGATCCGGCGCAATCAGCGTGGGCGCATGGCCCACACCGGTAAACTCAACCGACTGCGCCTTGGGGCCACGCGTGCGCATCTCCTGTAACGTGGCTTGGGACAACAAGTCCGACTCAGCCCCTCTTAGCACCAAGACCTCCGCGGTTATTGCCTCATACATTGTCCACAGTGCCTCATTGCCCGCATCGACTTGCGCCGCCGCGTCTGGCTGGTCTAGACCCTGAAAAGCCAAGCCAATCGCCGGGTCGTAATGAAGCGCCCAGCGCCCTTCCTGAGCCACCAACATGGGCGTCGATAAATCCAACCACTGCTGAGCGGTGTGCGGCCCAAAGTCACTAGAGGTTTTCCACAGCGCATCCGCGCCAGCTTGCAACGATTCAAACGTGCCAGATTTCCCGACGTAGGTGCCAATGCGGCGCAGCGCCTCAAGCGCCAATGTGGGCCCAACGTCGTTTAGCACCATACGGCGAATGGGCGTTGCCAAATACGCGGCGGGCAACGCTGCCATGCCTATGCCGATCAAGCCGCCCATGCTGGTGCCCACCCAGTCCAATTGGCGCGGCTGGAAACGTTCCGTGAGTTGCTTGAGCAGGTGCACATGGTCGGCCACATAGGTGGGCACACCGTATTGACTCGGGTCACCTAGCCAATCGCTACGACCTCTGCCAGCGACGTCAACGGCAATCACGGTGCAGTCAGTCGCCAGCGAGCGGGCCAACACATCAAAGTCCCGGCCTTGGCGGGTCAGTCCGTGCACACACACCACCACGTGATCGGGCGCCGCACACGTTGGTGACTGCCAGACCCAGTAGCGCATCTCACGCGGAGTCGCCCCTTTTCCGGCAGCCCCCGGGCACACGACCGCGTGTAGCTGGGGTTCTAGCGAGGGGTCGGCGGATAGGGTCAAAACGAGGTTCCTTGCAAATAATGGAGGAGAATGTAGGCTTCTCCTAGCCCTTACATCCTAATGGAATCGGAATCGAAAATGAGCTCAAACACAACGAACCAGCCCCTTAGTTCATCAAAAATGCTTGCTGGCAAGTCCGCGCTGGTCACCGGGTCCACCAGCGGTATCGGCCTAGGTATCGCGAAAGCGCTCGCCGCCAACGGCGCCAATATCATGTTGAACGGCTTTGGGGACCACAGCGAGGCGATGCGTGCCATCGCCGCTTTGGGCGTGGAGGTCGACTACAACGGCGCCGACATGAGCCGCCCCGACGAGATTGAGTCCTTGATGAGTGCCGCCGCAGCGCGCTTCGGCCAAACCGATATTTTGGTAAACAACGCTGGCATCCAGCACGTCGCAACCGTTGCTGACTTCCCCGTGGCACGTTGGGACGCGGTCATCGCGATCAACCTGTCCAGCGCCTTCCACACCTCACGCTTGGCCCTCCCCGCCATGCAAACGGCTAACTGGGGGCGGATTATCAACATCGCCTCGGTGCATGGTTTGGTCGGTTCTGCTCAGAAGTCCGCCTACGTCGCGGCCAAGCACGGCATTATTGGGCTCACCAAAGTAACCGCATTAGAAAATGCCACCACCGGCGTCACGGCCAACGCCATTTGCCCCGGTTGGGTGCTCACCCCCCTCGTGCAAGCGCAGGTCGATGCCCGTGCCGAGCAATTAGGCGTCTCTATAGAAGAAGCGAAGCGGGGCTTATTGGCCGAAAAAGAACCTTCACAACAATTCACGACACCCGAAGAACTGGGTGAATTAGCCGTGTTTTTGTGTGGCCCAGCCAGCAGCAATATTCGCGGCGCGGCTTGGGTGATGGACGGTGGCTGGTCTGCTCAGTAACGCCGGCCTTACGCGGCGACCAGCAGCGCAACCGCTTGGGCCTCAATACTGAGCCCCTCACCAACTGGGCCCATTTTCTCCGCCGTTTTTGCCTTCACATTCACACAGTCTGCGGGCACGGCTAACAAAGTAGCCAAGCGCGTGCGCATCGCGGCCTTGTAGGGGCCCAGTCGTGGCGCCTGCGCCACCACGGTGACATCTATGTTGCCAACGCGCCAACCAGCCTGATGTACCAACGTGACGGCGGCTTGTAAAAATCGCGCCGAGTCGGCATCTTTGAACGTTGCATCGGTATCGGGAAACAAGGTGCCAATATCGCCTAAACCAGCAGCACCCAACAGGGCGTCAATAACCGCGTGAATCAGTGCGTCGGCATCGGAGTGCCCCGCTAGCCCTTTTTCAAAGGGAATCGCGACACCCCCCAACACCAGCGGCCGTCCAACTACCAAGGCGTGGGTATCCCATCCCTGACCAATGCGAAACGGTAAAGAGGGCAAGGAGGCGGTCATAAAAGTATCCGTTCTGCTGAAATCGATAAGTCCATTGCGTTGTGTGCCTCAAGACGCCGTATCCGGCCGCGCCCGCAACAAGGCCTCTGCCATCGCAAAGTCAGTTGGGTAAGTGACCTTGAAATTATCAGCGCCACCTGCCACCAAGATAGGCGAGACGCCTAAACGCTCCATGGCACTGGCTTCGTCCGTGATGCTGGCCCAATCTTGCGGATTCTCACGTGCATTTTGAAGCGCCTTTCTGAGAGCACCTAGGGGAAACATTTGCGGTGTCTGCGCCAACCACTTGCCCGAGCGATCGACCGTGGTGGCGACCGACACGATGCCCTTTGCATTGACCTGCTCCAGTTTCAAGGTATCCGCCAACGGTTGGGCCAGCAACCCCCCGCGCTTTTGCACCAAGCAAGCCGCAATCAGCGCCTCGATGGCTTGGCTATTTACAAGGCATCTGGCCGCGTCATGTACCAGTACCCAGTCGTCTTCGCTACTTGCCCCGTCGGACAGGAGATGGCTCAGGCCGTTCAGCACGCTGTGCGCACGGGTATCGCCACCAATGGGCGCCGCAGTGATGCTCTGAAACAGGTCGACGGACAGCTGACCAAGGTGCGGGGCAATACGCTTATCCCAATCGACGTCATCAGGCGAGGTGACCGCAAGCACATGGCCCGGCGCAGCCGTGCCGGCGCTCGCCCGCACCACGTCTACCCGTGTGAGGGCAAGCAAGGTATGCATCACCATGGGCTGACCGGCCAACACCTGATACTGCTTGGCGCAATCCGCTTGCCGTGGGTCGCGTGCGTCTAGGGCGCGCTGCCCAATACCGGCGCATGGCATCACGATGTGGCAGCGGGGCAGATGTGGGATCGGGTTGGAAGTGGTCAAAGCAATGGTCACCGCACTGCGAGAAGCGGCTGAAAGAAACGGTTGGTTAGGCGTTTATAAATCGTGGGTTATTGGCATCTCAGGCGGCAACTTGTTCGGGCGAATTTTTTCGACAACCCGTACGCCCTATTGTAGGCAATGCAAGGCCTTTTCATGCCCGTTAAAATGAGCCATCCACCCCGACGCCATGCGATTCGGGGTTTTGTCGTTTCCACTGACCACCTACGCAGACCCCAAGCGCTCGCCTTCATGCAATTACCCAAGCTCACCATAGGTAAACGATTCAACCTTCCACAGCCCCCCATTGGCTGCGACAGCCTGTGGCTGAGTCAGTTAGCGAAGCGCGACAAGGGCGATGGCCGCCCCCTGCTCATCGTCACGGCCGACGCGGCCAGCGCATCACGCTTGCTGGACGAGATGGCTTTCTTCGCGCCTGACCTTCGTGGCGCCCTATTTCCCGACTGGGAAACACTGCCTTACGACCACTTCTCACCTCACCAAGACCTCATTAGTGAGCGTTTGGCGACCTTGTGGCGTATCAACCAACGTGACCAAGAGACAGGCGCTGATGTCGTCATCGTACCGGCCACCACCGCGCTTTACCGCATTGCGCCACCGGCATTTTTAGCGGCCTACACCTTTGAATTCAAGGTGAAGCAAAAGCTGGACGAGGCGAAGCTGCGGGGACAACTCACGACCGCCGGATACACCCATGTCTCCCAAGTGGTGAGCCCGGGCGAGTATGCGGTGAGAGGCGGTCTGATAGACCTGTTCCCCATGGGGTCACTGGTGCCCTACCGCGTCGATCTTTTTGACGACGAAATCGACAGCATTCGGACCTTCGACCCTGACACCCAACGCAGCCTCTATCCAGTGCCTGAAGTCCGGTTACTGCCAGGGCGCGAGTTCCCCATGGACGACAAGGCACGCGCCGCGTTTCGTAATCGCTGGCGTGAGGTCATGGAGGGAGACCCCACCAAGAGCCGAATTTATAAAGACATGGGTAACGGCGTCGCCACAGCCGGTATCGAGTACTACCTGCCACTGTTTTTTGACGAGACGGCGACGGTATTTGACTACATTGGACAAGATGCCACGGTTGCCTTGGTTGGCGACCTTGACTCGGCAATGGCACAATTTTGGCGTGATACGCAAGATCGCTACCGCTTGTTGGCCAATGACCCCGAGCGACCTGCGCTGCCACCGACTGAGCTATTTTTGTCCGTAGAAGAGTTTTTTGTGCGTGCGAATAGCCATGCGCAAGTCGCCTTTAAAACCGTGAGCGTGGACGCGGATGCGATCAGCGACACCAACGGCTACGAGGCATTTTCACGCCTACCCGCCATGACCGTGGTGCGTACAGGGGATGACCCGCTCGCCGCCTTTAAAGCCTGGCAGCGCAGCGAACCCGCGCGCATCCTGATCTTGGCTGAGTCAGAGGGGCGACGCGAGAGCCTGCAAGACTTTGTGCGCGCTAGCCAAATACAACCTGTTTTCTTTGACTCATTAGACGCGTTTTTAGCCAGCGACGAGTCCGTTGGAATGGGCGTTTCCACCCTCGCGCAGGGCTTTCTGTGGTCGGCACAAGGCATTGCCTTGGTGACCGAAACCGAGCTATTTGCAACCGCACCCACCACACGCAAACGCCGACGCCAAGAACAAGCGAGTGATGTTGACTCGCTCATCAAAGACCTCAGCGAACTCAACGTCGGTGATCCCGTCGTACACAGCGCTCACGGTATCGGGCGCTACCACGGCTTAATCAACATGGACTTAGGCCAAGGCGTTGACGAGAACGGTGACCCCTTGCTGCAAGAATTTTTGCATCTGGAATACGCGGACAAGGCCACCCTCTACGTTCCCGTCAGCCAACTGCACCTCATTAGCCGCTACACCGGCGTCAGCGCGGATGAAGCCAAGCTGCATCGCTTAGGCAGCGGGCAATGGGAAAAGGCCAAGAAAAAAGCTGCCGAACAGGTGAGAGATGCCGCCGCCGAATTGCTAAATATCTATGCGCGACGTCAGGCGCGCGAAGGCCACGCCTTCCGTTACAGCCCCTCCGACTACGAGCGCTTTGCCAACGATTTCGGCTTCGAAGAAACCGCCGACCAGCGCGGCGCGATACATGCCGTTATCCAAGACATGATCTCGCCCCGTCCCATGGACAGACTGGTCTGCGGCGATGTCGGCTTCGGTAAAACCGAGGTCGCGCTGCGCGCCGCATTCGTGGCTGTCACCGGCGGACGCCAGGTCGCGTTTTTGGCGCCGACCACCCTGCTCGCCGAGCAACACTTTCACACCTTGGTGGACCGCTTCGCGCAATGGCCGATCAAGATTGCGGAGATGAGCCGCTTCCGCTCGGCCAAAGAAATTACCAAGGCCGCCAAAGGGCTGGAAGACGGCACCGTCGATATCGTGGTGGGGACGCACAAGTTGTTGAGCGGCACCATTAAATTCAAAGAGCTCGGCTTGCTCATCATCGACGAGGAGCATCGATTTGGCGTGCGCCACAAAGAGGCGATGAAAGCCATGCGCGCTGAAGTGGATGTGCTCACCCTAACCGCCACCCCCATACCGCGCACCTTAGGCATGGCGCTAGAAGGTCTGCGGGATCTGTCAGTGATTGCCACGGCACCCCAACGCCGACTCGCCATTAAAACCTTTGTCCGCAATGAAGGCCAAGGCGTGATCCGCGAGGCCGTCATGCGTGAACTCAAACGCGGTGGTCAGGTTTACTTTTTGCACAACGAAGTCGAAACGATTGAGAACAGGCGTCAACAACTTGAGGCTTATTTGCCCGAGGCCAGAATCGCCATCGCGCACGGCCAAATGCCCGAGCGTCAACTTGAACACGTGATGCGAGATTTTGTCGCGCAGCGTTTTAACGTGCTGCTTTGCTCAACCATCATAGAAACGGGTATCGACGTCGCGACCGCAAACACCATCGTGATGGCACGAGCAGACAAATTCGGCTTAGCCCAGTTACACCAGCTACGCGGCCGGGTGGGGCGCAGCCACCACCAGGCATACGCCTACCTACTGGTACCCGACACGCAAAGCCTAACCAAGCAAGCCAAGCAACGCCTGGAAGCGATTCAGGAGATGGAGGAACTCGGCTCCGGCTTCTACCTTGCCATGCACGACTTGGAAATTCGTGGTGCGGGTGAGGTGTTAGGGGAAAACCAAAGCGGCAACATGCTGGAAGTCGGCTTCCAGCTGTACAACGAAATGCTGGCTGAGGCCGTCGCTAGCCTCAAGGCCGGTCGCGAGCCTGACCTCCTGAGCCCGCTGGCAGTCGTCACCGACATCAACCTGCATGTACCCGCCCTGCTGCCCAACGACTATTGTGGTGACGTGCACCTGCGCCTCAGTTTTTATAAGAAGTTGGCGACGGCGAAGTCCAGCGATCAGATCGACCGATTGATGGAGGAGATTGCAGATCGTTTCGGCAAACTGCCAGCCCAAGCCCAAGCGCTCATAGACGTGCACCGCCTGCGCGTTCTGTGTGCACCCTATGGCGTCGTTAAAGTAGATGCCGCGCCGGAGGTCATCAGCATTACCTTCAAAAAGGATGCCCCAATAGACCCCAACAAGATCATTGCAATGATCCAAAAGAACCGTCATATTAAGTTGGCTGGCAATGACAAAATTCGTATTGAAAAGTCCTACGATGATCCCAACGTGCGCGCCCACATGGTGCGCGACGTTCTACGCAACCTTGGCGAGCCGCTAAAGATAGAGCCCACCACACCGACGCCCGCACCGGCCCTGTGAACACCATGCGCTACACCGAAGTACAGCCCGATTTAATGCTGCGGGACAACACCACGCTCCATAAACTGGACGCTTACAAGCTCATCGCCTTTGACATGGACTCGACGCTCATCAACATCGAGTGCATAGACGAGATCGCAGATGCGGCGGGAAAAAAGGCAGCGGTTGCGGCCATCACCGAGGCCGCCATGCGCGGCGAGATAACCGACTTCGCGGACAGTCTGCGTCGTCGCTTAGCGCTGCTGCGCGGCGTTCCGTTGAGCCACTTAGAAACGGTTTACACCCAACGCCTGCAACTAAACCTCGGCGCTGAGCAGCTCTTAGCCGCCTGTCGCGCCGCCGGCCTCTACACCGTATTGGTGAGCGGAGGATTTACCTTTTTTGCAGAACGCGTGCAGGCCAGACTCCACATTGATATGGCCCGCAGCAATGCCTTGGAAGTCGTTGACGGCTGCTTAACCGGTCACTTGATAGCGCAGGACTGGGGCACCATCTGCGACGGCGACACCAAGCGTCAAACCCTGCTATCGCTGTGCGAGCAGTTGGGCTGCGCACCCGCACAAGCCATTGCCGTCGGTGACGGCGCCAACGACCTGCCCATGATGTCCGTTGCGGGTCTATCCGTGGCCTACCATGCCAAGGCCAAAGTGAGGGAGCAGGCCGACATTGCGATCAATGCGGGCGGACTAGACCGATTTTTGAGTCTGCTCCCAAGCGCGTGAATACGCGGGCGTTTGCGCGCACACACTACTGCTGGCGTTAACGCAAGGCGCTCATTCTGTGATGGTTAGCTCAAACCCGCCTTCATCCAAATAACGGTGGGTCCCGAAAGCGGCGATCATGGCCGCTGTCTCTGCGGCTTGCCAGCTCTCGAACACCTCGCGCTCCGCATCCACCATGGCCTCCACGTCTGGAGTTTCCCCGTAAATAACGACCAGCCTTTGGTACATGGCGTACACAGGCGCAACCAAGGCATCGCCCCCCAAGCTGTTAGCCAACGCGGCGCAAAATCGGCTTTCAGCCTCGCCGCGCTCAACCACTGACACACCTTCTGGCGCATGAATTTTTAATTGATAAGGCATGGGGACAACATCGTTTTAAAGCAACTTCAAATCGGCGACTAGCCTGCGCGCCTAGGAGGTGCGGTGCGCAATGGCTTTAACAAATCGCTCAGGCCGTTGTGGTCAATCTCGTGCATGAGTTGCAATAACTGACCAATACGACCGGACGGAAAACCCTCGCGCGCAAACCAATTAAGGTAGTTACCCGGTAAGTCCGCCAACAGACACCCATGGTGTTTACCAAAGGGCATACGGGTCTCCACCAGCGCCTGTAAATCAGCGGGCTGCATTACGTTTTAGGCACCTTGATGCGGTGGCCGTTTTCTTTCAACCAAGCCGCAGCGCGCGTAACGTGGTCACCCTGTATTTCAATCACCCCCTCCTTCACCGTACCGCCGCTTCCCAAAACTTGGCGCAACCGTTTACCCAGCGCAGCACAGTCATCGACCGTAACGGCAAGACCAGACACGACCGTCACCAACTTGCCCCGACGGCGTTCCAGCATCACACGCACTTGCCCATCACCGACCAAGGCATCAGATACCTGACATTGACAGTCAGCCACCGCATGCCGGCAGCCTGGGCACGTCTTACCGACATCGGTGCTGTAGACCAGGCCACCGAGGGAGGCCAAGTCTGAGAGACTGTTACGCGACGTGGGCTTTGTGGGCGATTGCGCCATACGCTCATTGCCCCCTTAACCGCGGATGGCTTGCGCCAACTTGGCGATGCCCGCTTCGATCTTGTCCTCATCCGCAGTCGCAAAGCTCAAACGCAAGGTGCGTGGGTCAGGGTCTTGCGCAAAAAATGGGGTGCCGGGTACAAAGGCCACATTGTTATCAATCGCTCGTTTCGCCAGCGCACTTCCATCACTGATCGCACCGTTCGCGCCGGTCAGGGTGGCCCATACAAACAACCCCCCTGCAGGCCTAACAAAACGAATCGCATCGCCGACCTCGCGCTCCAGCGCATCACACATGCACCGCGCCCGCGCGGCGTAAACGGCGCGCACTTTGGCCAGTTCGGCAGGTAGGCGGCCGCTTTGCAGGTAGGCCGCTGCCGTGGCCTGCGCAAAGGTACTGGTGTGTGCGTCGCTGAATTGTTTGCACATGACGGCCTTACCCAATAAGGCCGCAGGCGCTACCATCCAGCCCACACGCAACCCGGGGCTCAACACCTTACTCAAGCTACCGCAGTGCACCAACCAATCGCGGCTCCCCGGCACATCCGCACTCAAGGCCAACAGGCTAGGCGGCGGTGGGGCATCGAAATACAGATCCCCATACGGGTCATCTTCAATCACCAGCGTGCCGGTTTTTACTGCCAACTCCAAAATGCGTTTGCGTCGCGCCAAACTTAGGGTCGCGCCACTGGGGTTGCCAAACGTCGGAATGAGATACACAAACTTGGGCTTGTGCGTGGCGATCAGTTGCTCTAGGTTGTCGACATCCACGCCCTCGTCGTCGACAGGTGCGCTGATTAGGTCGGCACCATAAAGTCGGAAGCATTGGATGGTGGCTAAAAACGTCGGTCCCTCAACAATCACTTTGTCGCCCGGGTTAATCAGGGTTTTTCCAACCAAGTCCAGCGCTTGCTGACTGCCAGTGGTCACGATCAAATCGGCGTTTTCGATCGCAGCGCCCTTTTGTCCCATGAGTTTGACCAACTCAGTACGAAGCGGCTCTAAGCCTTCGGTCGCCCCGTATTGCAGGGCACCGCCGGGGTTGTCTTGCAACGCTTGGGCGCTGGCCTGCGCAATGCCCTCGATATCGAACAAGCTGGCATCGGGGAAACCGCCCGCGAAACTAATGATGCCCGGCTTGCCCAAGAGCTTGAACAGCTCACGGATGGCCGAGGTTTCCAACTGGGACAGTCTGTCCGCTAACAACGCTTGAATATGGTTTGACATGGTGGCAGAGCTTTGGAACGATGGGTTGACCTAACGAGTCTCTATTGTGCCAATGAACCGGGCTAGTTTTCATATAACCGTAAAACCCGTCGGAAGCGACAAACGCTACACTTCGCCCATGAACAAAGCGAATATCGAACAGTTTTTCAGTATCCTGCAAGCGGCCAACCCGACGCCAACAACCGAGTTGGCCTACACCAATGTCTTTGAGCTTCTGGCCGCCGTGTTGCTGTCTGCACAGGCGACTGATGTGGGCGTGAACAAGGCAACGGCCAGACTATTCCCGCGCGCCAACAACCCGCAAGCCATTCTGAATCTCGGCTTACCAGCACTAGAGGACGCCATTAAGACAATTGGGCTCTTTCGCAGCAAGGCCAGGCACCTCATGCAGACCTGCGAGATTTTGGTGCGCGACTATGACGGGCAAGTCCCACACGACCGCACCGCGCTGGAGTCGCTGCCCGGCGTCGGACGCAAGACAGCCAACGTGGTGTTAAACGTAGCCTTTGGCGAGCCCACCATGGCCGTGGATACGCATCTCTTTCGCCTAGGTAACCGCACGGGCTTGGCGCCGGGGAAAAACCCCTTCGCGGTAGAAATGCAGCTTTTAAAACGCATCCCACCGGCCTACATGGTGGACGCCCACCACTGGCTGATCCTGCACGGTCGCTACATTTGCCAAGCGCGTACTCCACGCTGTTGGGAGTGCGCTGTGAGCCACACCTGCGACTTCAAGCCCAAGACCCCTGCACCGCGTTAAGTCCACGCCGTGACAGGTGCCATCGACAACGGTTAAAGCCGGGGGAGCGCCACCCAGTGGCCATCGATTTGCCTGAGCGTGATGCGATTAGAGAAAATGCGACACAACGCAGCCTGAGTCGCCGGGTCGGCAATTGGCCCGTCATGAACCAAACGCCCCTCGGCAAAAAGCAACAAGGTATCGGCGTACAACGCCATGTTCAGTTCGTGTAGCACCGACACCACCGTGCGTCCCTGCTGCACCAAATTTCGCACAATTTGCAACCACTCTGATTGGTGGGGCGGGTCAAGGTTTAGCAACGGCTCATCCATGAGGATGATGTCCGCATCCACCGCGAGCGCGCGCGCGACCATGACACGCTGACGCTCACCCGATGAGAGTTGCTGAATCGGTCGGGTGCGCCACTGCCATGTATGGGTTTGCATCATCACGCGCTCAATGACCGCCTCATCCTCTGTGGTCAAAGGCGCCGTGGCAGGCCACCAGCGTTGATGCGGCAGCCGACCTAACGCAACGATATCCCACGCACGCAACCCACTCAGGTGCCCATCGACATCGGCGGCGGCGCTGCCCAACCACGCCATTTTTTGCGCTCGCTCCCTTTGTGGCCACGCCGTCAGCGGGCGTCCAGCCAGTGTCACCTCTCCTGAGCAGATATCGCCGGCATCAAGCAGCCCCGCGATGGCCCGTAACAGCGTGGTTTTACCCGCACCGTTAGGCCCCAACACGCTATACCAGCGTCCCTTTTGAAGTTGCAGATCAACCCCTTGCAAGACCACGTGCTGGTCGGATCGCCTTCGCCCAGTCGCCAAGGACACGCACAGATTTGACGCGGTCATGAGCGGCAGTTCGCCGCGTACCCTTACATCTGAGTGCGCGCTCATGCGGGCACCCGGCGCATACGCCACAACAAATAGCTGCCGCCTATCACCGCCGTGAGCAGCCCCACGGGCAACTCAGTGGGTGCAAACAGCGCGCGTGACATCACGTCGGCCGACAGCAACAGCGCACCGCCCATCAGGCTAGACAACACCAGCAAGGCCCCATGCTTGCAAGGCAACCACGCACGCACGGCGTGGGGCGCGGCCAAACCGACGAATGCGATGAGACCGGTGTGGGCAACAGCGGCACCCGTGGCAATCGCCAGCAAGACGATCAGCATGGCGTTCACGCGTGCCAGCGGAATACCTAGACTGCGCGCAGTGGTGGTTCCTAGACTCAATGCGTCCATGGGCTTGGCCAAACTAACCGCACACAACAAGCAAACCACACCGACACACAACATGCGTGAAACCCCGCCCCAACTCAGCAACGCGGTTGACCCCAGCATGAACCCTTGCATATTAAGCAATACCGCTGGATTTAAAAACGCCACGAAAGAGGTCAGCGCGCCCAGCACCACGCCCACCACCACGCCGCCTAAGAGCAAACGCGGCCCTTGTGTGGCACCGCCTGCCAAACCAACGGTCAAAAACACGGCCAAGAGCGCCCCCACAAAAGCAACTCCGGTCAAACCAAAAGCCAGAAACGGTGCGATGTAGGCTTGGGCATCCGGCGTATGCGCCCATGCCGAGAGCACACTCAAGCTCAACGCCACGGCGAGCGCCGCGCCCGAGGAACTGCCTAGCAAGTAAGGATCCGCCAAGGGGTTACGGAAGATGCCCTGTGCAATGGCACCCGCAAGACCCAACAGCGCCCCCGCAGCCCATGCACCCGCCGATCGTGGCGCACGGATTGACCACACAATGTCCGCCAAGATGGGGGGCGCGTCGCCGCCCCACGGCCACTCAAAACGACCGCTGCCAATCAACAGACCAAGTAGCAAAAGCAACGCGCCCACGCCAGCGAGGACCAGCGCCGCGCGCAATGGTCTATGGTGTTGCCCTGTGCCGTTCATATGGGTCACTCTTGCCTAGCTAGCAGGCGTTGCGCGTCGGGTCGTTTGCTGCGGTGGACTGAGCGCTTTTAGACACGTTAGTAGCCACTGCGCACCCTCGTACAGCCGAGGCCCGGGTCGCACCAGCCTATCCGCCTGTGCCTCACTCATGACACACACACGACCCTGCTTCAACGCGGCAAGTTGGGGCCAACCCGGCCGCCTATTCAGCGACTGCGCGCTGGCCTGTGATACCACCAAAACATCGGGCTGCAAGCGCACCACCCACTCGGGATTGACCTTGGGGAAGGGCCCAAATTCATCTGAAATCGCATTACCCAGCCCCAGTGCCGTTAAGGTCTGCCCAACAAACGACGACGGCGCTGCGGCATACAACTCACTGCTCACCTCAACGTAAAGGCGCGCGCCCATCCAAACCGGAGGAATGCGCGCGCGCAATGCAAGCAGACGGTCATGGAGGCCC
>Ga0209534_10001626_pt1 | contig 23258 bp, 22 predicted proteins | sample COG_07_FD_184751 | JGI IMG/M metagenome (GOLD analysis project Ga0209534, IMG submission 184751) | Pelagic Microbial community sample from North Sea - COGITO 998_met_07 (SPAdes) (version 2) | ecosystem: Environmental > Aquatic > Marine > Neritic zone/Coastal water | place: Helgoland, sampling...
TTTTTTTTTTTTTTTATAGTTAAACAAAATAGCAGCATTTGTAACATTTGATTTCCTACATATTAAAATATCGCTCTCTGATAATAACAAACTGTCCACAAGCACCTCAAGCCCTAGTTTGTATCGATGCCTATGTCTTTCATAATTATCAGCTAAATGAATGGGGTTATTAGAGGTAGAACGATAACAATTCGTATGGATAACCTTATTGCCATATAAATTTTTAAATTGTTTTAAATAATCTTCCTCATCAGTTGAAAGAAATATTTTAATTTTTTTATATTTTTTTAATATAGGGTCTATTTTTTTAGCAAAATCTTTAATTGAAATTTTTTTTCTATTTTGATAAAGAATTGAATTCTTTGTTTTATATTTTGCATTAACAATGTCGGTACCTCTCCAATGTACTCCTATGATTTTATAGTCATTAAAGTATTTTTTTTTAAAAGGATTAATATGGTCGTGAATAGTATCTTTTATTGAGATATATTTTTTACATATATTATAAAAATAACTTTCATTTCCATAATAATGTTCTTTAAAAAATTTGATATTAAAATTGCCATCACTTGATATTGTTTTATCATTTTTAAAATCAATATCAGATAATGATTTTTGTTGGTTGAAATAATATTCCCATGCATTGTTTGTTAAAAATATTTTTTTCTTTTCATTATATAAAGTTTGATGATTTTCCATATCAACTACAGGAACCCAATTATAAAAATCAGCAATTGAAATGTGGAATAAAACGTGGTAAAAATTTGAAAAAAAGCCATGTCCTTTATTATTAATAAAAATAATATAATAAACAGGCCCCTTTAAAGATTTATAGTTTTGTGGCAGTCTTTTTAGATCTAAATTATTAAATTTAGTTTCTATATTAAATATAGCCTTGGCCACTAATCTAATTTTTACTGGGAGCAATTTGAATAAAAAATTTAACATTTGATAAATAACTTACAGTAATTCAGGGTCAACATTTAAATATTGGCTTGAAGGTGATTTCTTAGTTGAACAATACAAATCAACATCATTACGTCTTAGTAACTTAGAAATATTTTTTATAAATGGAATCAGGCACCCACTAGTTGGGTGGGAACTGTTATTTCTCCATTTTTTATTATATTCTTCAGACTGTTTTGACCATCTTTTTTTGGGTATATAATCTTTATCATAATTTTCTGCCACATCATCATAAAAATATCCTCCACCAAAATCTACACCGTGCAAGACAATTTTCTTAAAACCTAGGTTATAAGCAAAAATTATTGCAGTAACAATTGAAGTGCAAGATTGTTTAAAATAATTATCATCCTTTTCAAAGAGTTTCTTTGTGCATTCATCAATTACAGTATCTGTGTCACCAAAATGTGGAATGGTTAAGTCTCTTACAAAACTAACGTGATCTTTAAAGGTATTAAGTGCTAAATCAAAATCATTTTTTTCTTGCCAAATATTTTTCATCACTACAATACATTTGGCAGGCCTTAAAACATTTTCTATTAGTCGTTTTTGAATATCTATTAACTGTAAATTATTATTTTGAGCATTTTCCATAAAATAAAAATTAAATTTTAAGTCTAATATTGCAGATAAGTTTATTCCTATATTAAAAATATCCTTTTTACTTTTTATGATTTCTTTAGTTAAATTTGCAGAGAAGCCTGAGCCCCATATATGACAAGATTTATAATTATTTGGATTTATTGTATAAAAATCTTTTGGAGAATAAAAATTAATTCCAAATTTAGATGCGTATTTTTCTATAAATTTCAATCTTTTTTTGTGTAATGAAATATGTCTTTTAATTAAAATTTTCCTTGTTACAAAAAATTTAAAAAAAAATTTTTTAATTTTTGTTTTAATGATAAGTTTCATTTTAATTAAATTATTAAATTTAGCTTTAAGTAAATAAATTTAAAAAGCAATAAAAAACCATAAAATTAAATAAAATCTAAAAAAATTTACTTGATTGCCTGTAAAAATGTTTTAAATACAAGAGCAATTAAGGTTATTATTAAAATGAAAAATATATATATTGGCTATGATACAAGAGAAGACTTAGCATATCAAGTTAGCAAGTTTTGTATTGAGTTAAATACGAATAATATTAATGTGGTTCCTTTAAAGCTTAATGAGCTTAGAAAAAAAGGTCTCTATTATAGAGATCATGATCAATTAAGCTCTACTGAATTTACTTTTTCAAGATTTTTAGTTCCAGTGTTAAATAATTACAAAGGATGGGCACTTTTTTGTGATAGTGATATTTTATTTTTAGAGGACATAAACAAGTTGTTTAAATTAATCGATGATAAATATGCAGTTATGTGCGTACAGCATAATTATACTCCAAAAGAAGGTTTTAAAATGGATGACAAACAACAAACTATCTATCCTAGAAAAAATTGGAGCTCTGTTGTATTATGGAACTGTTCTCATCCTTCCAATAAGGCTATAACAAAAAATTTGGTAAATGATTCAAATATAACTGGAAAATATTTACACAGATTTAGCTGGTTGCGTGATGAAGAAATTGGATCAATACCTCATCATTGGAACTGGTTAGTTGGATGGTATCAAGAACCCAAAGATGGAAAGCCCAAGGCAATTCACTACACAGAGGGAGGTCCTTGGTTTGAAAATTACCGTTTTTGTGAATATCATAAAATTTGGAAAGATTATCTCAATAAGATGATGGCCAAATAGTGACCAAAAGAAATGTCAAATTCTTCTCCTATTTCTAATTTATTTTTTTTTATTGATATTGCGTCATCAGTCTACTTCAATAGAATATTTTGTAAGCCAACTAATAAAAATAAAACTTAACCAATCATTACTTTCTAATTTTTTTGATCTTACCCTATCCTGCAATTGTTTTAAATATACTTGATTAAAAACTAAATTTACTTTTGGATTAAATACAACTTCGTCAAATTTCTTATTTAATGGCTCATTCATCCAATTGATGAAGGGCATTGCAAATCCCTGTTTTTTTTTTTTATAAACTTCGCTTGGAATTATATCTTTCACGCTATCAATTAATATAGACTTCAATATTCCATTTCGAACTTTAAAATTATCGTCCAAGCTAAATGCAAGCTCTACTAGTTTATGGTCGAGCAATATAGGTCTAACTTCTAATGAGTGTGCCATAGAAAGAACATCGTTATCTCTAAGGAGGGTATTTAACATATAATTATCTATCTCATGTTTGCTAACTATTTGAATTGATGATAATTTATCTTTGGAGAGTGAAAAAGAACTATAAAGTGGATTAATTAGTATTTTATCTAAATTCTTTCTTATGCATCTTTTCATTTCTATTGCTTTTGCTTCATTAACTCCTACAAAGTCATACTTCTTCATAAACCTGTTAGGTCTTAGTCTATTAAGCTTTTGCCCTATAAGAGATATAAAATTCTTTTTTTTTTTTGCATACTGACTTATAAATTTAAAGTGTGTGTAGCCAGCAAACACTTCATCGCCTCCTGTACCAGTTAAAGCTACTTTCATATTTTTAGCTGTTTCTTTACTAACAATAAATGAGTTTATTCCATCGATACTTGGCTGATCAATACTTTCTATGAAATCATCAAAAATGTTTTCTACATACTCATCGTCAATTTTAATATTTTGATGATTACATCCAAGTTGTTTTGCTGTCCTTGAAGCCATAGCTGTTTCGTCTTGCACGTATGTTTTGTTTTTAAAACCAATACTAAAAGTATTTATCTGTTTATCGCTATAAAGCTTCATTAGGGCTACTACTGCTGTCGAATCTACTCCACTACTCAGAAAAGCTCCTACATCAACATCTGAAACCATATGATATTTTGTTGCTACCTCAAGCTCTTCTCTCACTTTAAGAACAGCCTCATTGTAACTATCTATTTTAGGTAATTTTCTAGACTCTTTTACATAGTCATAATATTTCTTAATTTCATAATTTCTATCAAGCTTAACAGTCATGCAATGAGCCGGTAAAAGTTGATAAACCCCTTCAATCATAGTATTGGGTTGTTTTACTGATCCATATTGAAATAATTCACTTACTGCTTTATGTGACAGTTTTTTTGTTACAAAATTTGAATTTAAAAAAGGTTTTAACTCTGAACTAAAAATAAACTGATCATCTACAAAGGAGTAAATAAGTGGCTTGATGCCAAATCTATCTCTTGCTAAGAAGAGTGATCTATTCTTTTTATTGAATATACAAAAAGCAAACATGCCTCTAAACTTTTGAATACAGTGTTCGCCCCAATTTATAAAGCTTTTAAGCACAACTTCAGTGTCAGAATTAGTGTTAAAATTATATCCTAAAGAGACAAGTTCTTGTCTTAATTCTTTAAAATTATAAATCTCTCCATTAAATACAAGCACATAACTTTTACTTTCATCAATCATAGGTTGATGAGCATTGTTTGAAAGATCAATAATAGAAAGTCTATTATGTCCCAAAGCTAAATTATTTCTTTGATCTAAAAATAACCCTTTATCATCAGGACCTCTATGAGCAAGATCATTGGAAAATTTTTGTCCTATATTTTTGTAATTAATGCTTAGAGCACCATAGATACCACACATATTAAAAAACTTTATCTAAATATATTATTTTATTCATAATAATCAATCCACTTGGTTTGAAAGTTTTTAGGATACCATTTTTTAATTCGGTGCCCACCCCAATACTTTGGTGCTATAAAAAAATTATTATCTTTTTTAATATTTCGCGCGTAAGAAGCACCCCACCATGCAAAAGAACTAGCTGACATTATTCCTGAGCAACATAAGGACATAATAGCTAAGTCAATTATAGGTTTGTTATCTGAAATAATCACCTTCTCTGATTCTGTAAAAACATCTTTAAGATAATATAGATCGTCACTCATTAATATAAATACAGGATTTTGTATTTTATTTTTCATTAAACTCATTGCACGTTTATACCAATCTAAACTTAAAACAGCTGGAACAGATATTGTTAAAGATGGCCAAAGTAAATAGTCTCCTCTGCGAACATGAACAAATACAACAGAATCTGTTTTGAGGTTAACACTTTTCTTTATAAGCCAATTTTTTGCTTGTTGAAGCAGCTGCGGTTTTATAACTGGAAAATTATCGATTTGTTCTAAAAAGTCATGATGTTGAAAATGAATTTTATATGTTACAAATATCCACCAAAAAAGACCTTTTCGAGAAATAATTTTATATTTTGCAGAACTTGAATCTTTATTTTCAGTTATCACTCCTAAAATACGAGTTTGAATGAGCAATAAGGCTATGTAGTGAAGTATATTAAAAAAATTCCAATCATTAATTTTCTTTAAACTTATAAAGCGCGCTTCCAAATTGTCAAATGACTGATAAATACTGTCACAACCAAAAAAAATTAAATTTTCCTTTGGAAAATATTTTTTAAGACCAGTATATTGAAATATTTGGTTACCTAGTTGACCATCTTTAAAATGTAATATCATCAATTTCTTACTCAAAAACTTTATATTTGTATCTGTCAGTAGTTACAATAGCTAGGATTATTAAACATTTTGCTTTTATCCATACGCCATTATATGAAATAAATTTATCATAACTGCTAAACAACTATTCATGCATAAAAAGTTAATGCTTATTTTTCTTTTGTAGATTTAATAAATGTAAATATTCCAAGATTATAGTCCTGTTTTGATAGCTCTAATAAATTTTCATTACTCGGCTCTAAAGTCTTAATACCCTGCTCCCAATTAAAAATAGTTAATGATTTTATCTCTAGTCCATTTTTAGAAGTGATATCTATTATAGTTCTAGGATCAAAAACCCAGTTTGCATTAAACTCTACACGCTCTTTGCCAATTGGAGTGGAAAGATAAAACTTACCACCTGCTCGTAGAAGTTTTGTCATATTTTCAAGACCAAGATGATAACCTTTATGATTAATCGTATCACCATAACGACCTAAGCCAAAGTGCTCAATTGCATGTAAACAAGATAGAGAGTCGCAATAATCGTCTTCTTTAAAATTAGATAAAAAACTTTTATCCATTAAATCAGCTTTTTGAAAAACAATACCAGGGATAACAGTTGTAGTTGGTCTTATATCAAAAACTTCTATCTCACGAAATGCAGCAACGTGGGCAACAAAACCGTCAATTCTAGAACCAATATCTACATGCTTTTCTGGAGAGGCTTCAAAAATCCACCTAGCAACTAATAAATCTTGCCAAAAATACTCATTATTGATTTTTCCATTTTCTTTATTATTATCATGTAGACATGGATAAAATTTTAACAATCCCTTGTAATTTTTTTTAAATTTTAAATAACTTTTTACATAAAATGGAGTATTTAAAATTCCACGTACGAATATGACTGGGTCTAAACCAAATTGCTTAAATAATCTAAATAATTCAACTATTTTTTTTTTCATAAATTTATCAACTTTTATTTTATAAAAAATTTACGCCTTAATTTATTTATTTTTGGAAATTTTTGTGCAATCATTGAAATCATTAATCTAATAAAATATGGCAATATTCTAACTAACATTCTTATAATTATTTCAAATTTTTGATACCTGGAGAAATATTTATTTTGATAAAAATAATTTAAACTCGCAACAGCATATTTTACAAAATAATAAACTCTTAAATATGCGGGGACTGAAGTTGATTGCATATTTGTGTGCCGACGATACAATTTACAAGCATCTTGAACACAAACACCTTTTCTTTCAACAGATATTACATGCACGAAATAACCCTCTCCATAACAGTCTAAGTTTTTAAACATTTCTAAAAGATAATAATCATCTCTAATAATTGATGTTTTAAATAAGCCATAAAATATTTGAGAGTTATTTTTAATTGAAGCTAAAGCAAAATCAAATCTAGTTTTTGCATTATGAAATGGAAGCATTAATTTGGCGTGTATTACATTGTCCTTATCATCAATTATATTTACTTCAGGAAATGCATAATCAATATTATCATTAAATTTTTTAAGCATTTTAGAAAGATAGTCTTTACCAGAAAGTAAATCATCTGCTGCTATCCACATAAAATATTTTCCTTTGGCTTTTTCTAAAACAAAACTATAATTATTCAGCATACCAATATTTTTTGATTGATTGAAGTATTTTATTCTTGAGTCTATTGATGTAAATTTTTTACAAATATCTGAGGTTTTATCAGTGGATGCATTGTTAGAGATAATGATCTCAAAATCTACAAAAGTTTGTTTAAGTATAGATTCTATTGTTGAAGTTAAAAATTTTTCTCCATTATATATAGGTATACCTATGCTTATTTTAGGATTTCCTATTTTAACTGATAAATTAGTATTAATAGTGTTCATTAACTTTTTACATGCATTAGTATGTCTCTAGCCAGTTTATTTTTTATTACCAGACATCACCTAGTTGATTATTTTATAAGTTTTTTGGTTATTCACAAAATTTTTAATTAATTATATTTAATTGTTCAACTATATAATTAATATCATTCTTAGAAAGACCCACATGCAATGGTAAAGTAATACATCTATCAATCTCCTTTTCTATAAATGGACAATTTTTTCCCCATTTTAAAAAAAGTGGCTGTACTGATAACGGGGTATAATGGCATCCGGTTGCAATTCCTTTATTTTTTAAAGAAATAATTGTCTCATTTTTATTATTTACTCTTATTCCAAACATTTGATAGTCATAATTTTTAGTATCAAATGGAACTAACAGCTCAATATTTTTATTATGCTTTAATCCTTCAATATAACGATTAATATGATCTGATCTTACAGCATTCATTCTATTTAATTTCTTTAATTGAATTATTCCAATTGAAGCTGCAAGATCATTCATGTTATACTTATAACCTAAAGTTCGAAGTTCATAAAACCAATGCATTGCATCATGATTTAATGAAGTATAGTTTTTTGAGGATTTCCAATTATCTTTATCAATACCAACCCAACGCATTGCTCTTACATCTTTTAAAAGCTCTGTATCGTTGGAGCAGATCATACCTCCATCACCTGTGGTCATTAATTTTTTTTCTTCGAAGCTAAAACATCCAATATCACCCCACAAACCAAGACGTTTGCCTTTATAAAAGCTCCCAGGTGTATGAGCACAATCCTCAACAATCTTTAAATTTTTTTGCCTTGCCCAAGGAACTAATATTTCCATAGGAGCAGGATGACCTGCGTAATGAACTGGCATTATGGCAACACAATCTTTATCATATTTTTTTTCTAAATCATTTAGGTCTATACTCAAGGTTTCTGGATCGCTATCAACAAAAACAGGTTCAAGCTGATTATACAAAATAGCTGAAGCTGTGGCTGAAAATGTTAAAGAAGGGACTAATACCTTTTTACCTGGAGAAAACTTAAAAGTTGCTAAAGCTAAATGAAGAGCTGCTGTAGCTGAGTTTACGGCAATTGCCTCATTACAATCTATATATTTTTCCCAATCCTCCTCAAACTCATTTACTTTGGGGCCAAGGCCAATCCACGATCTTTCAAAAGCTTCTTTTATTGCATCTAGTTCATCTTCACCTAAGGAAGGTTTAAATAGTCTAATTTTCATAAATTTTATTTAAATGATTTAATATCTTTAAAGTATTTTCCTTGATTATCTTTATCTGAGATTATAACAGGTTTTATAGGCCAGTTAATAGAAATATCAGGATCATTCCATAATAATGTCTCCTCACTTTTTGGTGAGTAAAAATCGGAAACTAGGTAAATAACTTCAGAATAAGTCCTTAAGGATATAAATCCATGTGCAAAACCTCTTGGGACATACATCATTGTTCGGTTTTCTTCAGATAATATTGTACCAAACCATTTACCATAAGTATTTGATTTTGTTCTGAGGTCTACAACCACATCCCAGATTTCTCCCTTTATACATCTTACTAATTTTATCTCTGAATGTGGATATCTTTGAAAATGTAGCCCTCTTAGTATGCCCACTTTTTTATTCATTGAATTATTAATTTGAACCCAATTGGTATTGAGTCCTTTTTGTGAGAATTCTTTTTCACAAAAAAAACGGGCAAAAAAACCACGATCATCTTCTTTCCTGTCTAGGCAAATCAAATAGTTATCCGTTAAACAGGTTTTTTTAAATATCATTAATTATTTTTTAACTCATTTACATAAGTTTTAATTTCAGATATTGAAATATTCATCAAATCCTCACTTCTCTTCCAAGCTTTATACCAGTTAAGAGTTTGGTCCAAAGTTCTCTCTATATTCCAAGCATTTTTCCATCCCAATCTTTTTCTAGATTTTGAGCTATTAAGACTTAAGAATTTTGACTCATGCGGTTTTAAATTTTTTTCTGTTTCTATATTTATACCTTCACATTTGATACTAAGATGGTTTAAAATTTCAATTACAGATAATGATTTCCTATTTTCATTTGGACCAAAATTCCAGGCTCCTGAATATTCTTCTTTATTTTCAACTAATTTCTCTGCAAGTTTTAAATATCCAGAAATTAAATCCAAAACATATTGCCAAGGCCTAATTGAATTTGGGTACCTAACTTTCATAACTTTATTTGAAAAAAAACATTTAAAAAAATCTGGAATAAGTCTTTCTTTTCCCCAATCTCCTCCTCCAATTACATTTCCAGCTCTTACAGTAGCAATTTTCACATTTGAACTTGAAAAGAAAGAGCTTCTATAAGCTGAAGTAACTAGCTCAGAACAAGCTTTGCTACTAGAGTAAGGATCAGATCCTCCAAGATTGTCACTCTCTTTAAATGGTAGGTTTAATTCCTTATTTTCATAACACTTGTCAGTTGTAACATTTATAATAGCCTCAACACCATCTGTGAATCTAGCAGCTTCTAAAACATTAACAGTACCAATTATATTTGTTAAATAAGTTTCCATAGGAGCTTTATAAGATTCTCGCACCAAAGGTTGGGCTGCCATATGAATAATAATTGAAGGCTTTGACTTATTCATGGCTTCCTTGAGTTTTTTAAAATTATTAATATTTCCATAAAAGGAGTTTGAAAATTTTTTCTCTAAATTTGTACTAATAAAAAAACTATTTTTTTTTGGTTTAAGGGAATATCCATGAATTTTTGCACCCATCAAGTGCAACCAAAGAGAAGTCCAGCCACCTTTAAAACCTGTATGCCCTGTCAAAAAAACATTTCTATTTTTCCAAAATTTTGAATTCATTTCAAATTTTCCAAGGAATTATTTTACTATTCCATAAATTATTTAAATAGTTCTTATCACGCAAAGTATCCATGGGCATCCAAAATCCATAATGTTTAAACGCATAAAGCTGACCTTCATTTGCAAGATTATTTAAGGGTTCTAGTTCCCAGCTTGTTTCGTCTCCTTGAATTTTATCAATTGCTTCAGGCTTCAAAACAAAAAAACCACCATTAATCCAACTTCCATCTCCTTCTGGTTTTTCTACAAAACTTTTTACAATATCGTTTTCTCCAAAAGTAAGAGCTCCATATCTTGCTTGTGGACGAGTAGCAGTTAACGTTACTATTGTTTTTTTTTTTTTATGAAACTCTATCAAATTTGAAATATTTATATCACCAACACCATCTCCATAAGTGAAACAAAAATTTTCTTCATCCTTAAGAATATTTTTAAGTCTTTTTAATCTTCCACCGGTCATTGTATTTTCTCCAGTATTAACTAAGGTAACTTTCCAATTTTCTTTATTCTTAACATCAAATACAATTGACTCACCATCCTCAAGATTGGTTTTCAAATTTGTATTAAAATAATTATTAAAATAATCTTTAATTACAAACGCCTTGTAGCCACAACAAATAATAAATTCTTTTATACCATGTGAGGAGTATATTTTCATTATATGCCATAAGATTGGCTCATCACCGATTATAACCATAGGCTTAGGTTTATTTATTGTTTCTTCTGACAGTCTACTGCCTAAACCACCTGCTAAAATAACTGCTTTCATTTTATTTAATTTTTTTATTATCCATATATCAATTATTAGTTATTATGTGTGGAGTTTCAAAAATAATATCTCTATATCTTGATACGCTCTTTTCTCCAACACAATCTATAAAATTTTTCCATATTTGATTGGGATAGCTTTTATTTGACCTAAATCCATTTTGAATAAGATCTGTTTTTTCCAAAATTAAACTATTAGGTAAAAATTTACATAAAGCTGAGTCCTTTATAACAAAAACCTCCAATCCCATAAAGCCAAATTCTAATAATAAATTTGTGCTAAATCCAATTACAATTTTTCTTAAAGGTCCTTCTCTTCTATCTCCATTTTTTTTAATTAAATTTTCATCCTTGAACCAACGACTTACAGGGATTTTATTGTTCTCAAATTTATTAGAAATATTTAGCAATTTATTATTTGCATCTGAAAATCTTTTGCTATTGAACAAAAAAATAATTCCTTCTGAATATTTTTTTTCTTCAGATAAAATAGCTTTACCAATTATATAAATTTTTGCATCAGTATGTTTTTTATAAAAATTTTTACTATAATTTCCCCAACATAAAACTTTTTTGCAAACTGAATTTTTATAATGTAAAATTGGATATTTTTCCCAAAAATTGCCATAATCCTTATACATTCCAACATTATGTTCTAAGCTAAAAGTTTCTAAATTATAAATATTAGCAACTTGACAAATAATATTTTCAGATCTTGCCATTTCCAAAAATGATACAAGTTTAGAATGTGTCAATAAATCTGGTAAGATTTTTAAGGTATCTTGGAATGAATTAAATAACTTCAATGTAATATTTAATCCAGCTAATGAAAAAAAATTTATAGAATTTTTTTTAAATACTTCGTTCCATAATTTTCTAGATTTATATATTATCAAAATAGAGTAGATTAATGGTGCAATACTGAATTTTTTTATTCTTTGATTTAAAATACATAAAGTTGTGCTATCTAAATTTTCATAAAATTGTGAATGCTTTATTATATCCGATCTAGGTGATGATCTTAAATAAAAAATATTGTTAACATTTTTATTTACTGCTTTTAAAGCAGGATAAAAGTTTAAAGACAAATATAATGTTTTAAAAAAAAACTTAATTAATTTAAACATGCCAATAGCTGATTTTTTAAGTTTAAAAGAAAATATTTTTTGTTTGATCGTTTCTCTTTTTAAATACTCCTGATCCCATAAATCAACTGATAAGACTTTATCAAAATCTATTTGATCAAGATTAGAAAATAATTTTTTAGTAATTTTATTCATTAATTTTATTTACTAAAATAACTATTTAAATAAAAAAAACAAATTATTTACTACATACTAAAGATAAGCTTTTTGAATTAACATGCATTTTTTAACCTCATGTCCAAAACTATAATTTGTTTGTTGGTGAGTTGATATTTTTATATCTATACATGATATTATATTTAATTTACAAGTAAATCACATTTAATTATAAATTTATGAATACTATAATCTGCACGACTCCTATTGGCCATCTAAGTGGTATTAAAAAAGAAATAAAAAAATTTGGTAAATTGGTCTATAAGCCAAATATAAGATATTATGAATTAAAAAATTTACTTAAAATAAATAAAAAAATAGATACTATTTTTTGTAATCCAAATAGACAGGGCTATATTCTTGATAAAAAAATTTTAAAATATTCTTCGATAAAACTAATTAATACTGCTTCTACAGGACTCAATCATATAAATATGGCTGATTGTAAAGACTTAGGTATTAAAGTTATATCTTTAACAAAAGATATAAAACTTTTAAAAAAATTACCATCGACAAGTGAACTTGCTTTTGGACTAATGATTAGTTTATTGAGAAACATTCCCTCTTCATTTGATAGTGTTAAATTAAAAAAATGGGATTATTTGCCATTTATGGGGCAAGAAATATCAAGTTTATCAATTGGTATCATTGGGCTTGGTAGATTGGGTAGAATTATGGCTCAATACTGTAAGTCATTTGGAATGAAAGTATATTTTTATGACCCTTACAAAAAGTCAAAAATTTATAAAAAGGTAATTTTAAAAAAGCTTTTTGAAATCTCAGATGTGATATCAATCCATACTCATGTGAACAATGAAACAAAATACTTGGTTAATAAGAATTTATTAAAGTACTCAAAAAAAAATCAGGTAATTATAAATACATCTAGAGGAGAAATTGTTAAAGAGTCAGACTTGGTTTTATCTTTAAAGAAAGGTAAAATTTTTGGCTATGGAACAGATGTATTGGAAAACGAATTTGATGATATAAAAAAAAGTATAATAGTTAAAAATTTAAATAAATTGAATATTATTGTAACTCCACATATAGGTGGTATGACATTGCAGGGACAACTCAGAGCATGGAAATTTGCAATTAATAAATTTGAAAGGTATAAATAAAATATGACAATAAAAGTGATAGTTATAATTCCTGCAAAATCTCATTCCAATAGACTTAAAAATAAAAATATATCAAAAATTGAAGGTAAGACTTTAATAGAACACTCAATACACTATGCCAAGTTATCAAAATATGTTGAAGAAATCTATGTAAGTTCTGACTCTGATTTTATTAAAAAAATATCATTTGATAATAAAGTTAATTATATAGATAGACCTGAAAATTTACTTGGAGAAGCTGAAGTTGCTGATATATATGTTGATTTTGTGAATAAAGTAGATTGCACAAAATTTGATTACCTTATTGCTCTTCAACCAGACCATCCAGATAGAGAGAATAAATTAGATGAATTAATAGAATACAGTTTCAATAAAAAATATATGGATCTATTTACAGTTAACAAAGACGGTACTAGAAATGGGTCAGTTAGAATTATTGAAATGAAATTTTTATTAGACGGAAAAATGTCAAGAAGAGTCGGATCTGTCATGGATAATTGTACAAATATTGAAACCCCAGAAACTTTTGAAATAGCAAGAAAAAAATTAGAGAGTCAAGTGTAATATGATTGAAAATGAATATATTAAAAGTTTAATAAAAGCAAAAAAATTAAAACACACAGTAAATAAAGATATTGATTTTGGGTTTAAAATTGGTGAAAAAAAACTTGGAAAAGAAAAAATTTTAATTGCTGGACCGTGCTCTGTGGAGTCAAAAGAAATGATAGAAGAAATAGCAATGCAATTAAAAAAAATTGGTGTTGATGCTTTAAGGGGTGGTGCTTACAAACCATGCACTTATCCTGTCAGAGAAGCGGTAAATGGATGGAAAGAAGGACTTCAAAAAAGTGGGCTTGAATATTTAACACATGCAAAAAATAAATCAGGACTTCCAATAGTTACTGAGGTTATGGATGCTTCAAAAATTTCAATGGTTTCAGAGCACGCAGATGTTTTTCAAGTAGGTACAAGAAATTTTCAAAACTACGCTCTTTTAGACGAACTTGGAAAGCAAGATAAACCTGTTCTTCTAAAAAGAGGAACATGGGGAACTTTAGATGAGATACTAGGTGCATGTGAAAGATTGATCGAGGGAGGAAATACTAAAATTGCTATTTGTTTACGAGGTGTTGTTGGTATGCCAAGTTACAGACATATTTTTCCTTCTACAAGATGGGCTCCTGATTTGATGATGATACCAGCTCTTAAAGAGTTCACAAAAATTCCAATTATATATGATCCAAGCCACGCTACTGGCTATAGAAATTTTGTAATTCCAATTTCAAAAGCAGCATTATCTTTGGATGTAGATGGTTTAATTGTTGAGTGTCATCCAAATCCAGAAAAATCAGTAAGTGATCCAGACCAAGCGATTACAATAGATAAAGTAAAAGAAATTAAAAATTTTTTTTAATTTAATTCTTATTAACCTAAACCCTTCCAGGTACTTCCATTAGGTGTAAAATGATGCTCAACCTCAAAACTTGGTTCATACAAATATTTTAGTTTTTTTTTAATAACTTTTTTTGCCCAATATCTGTCTTCCTTTCCAACCAATTCTTCATCAAACAAGTTTTTTTTTAAATTTTTTTTCTTAAAGAAAGAAAATGCATTATGAAAAAAATATCTATTTTCAATTTTAGAGAAATAATTAATTTGTCTAGATTTTTCAAAATTTGACCAAATATATCTTTTTTGGATTTTTTTGCCTAAATATACTGGTATTTGGCTACCAAATATACCGACATAATCATTTAATTCTCTATTTAAAAGCAAATAATCAATTTTTTTAATTACACAATGACTAGAGATAATCATTATATTTTCCCTTGATGACAATTTGATACCTTTATTTAAAGCTTTTCCAGGTGTGTAATTATCTATTTTTGAAAAAATAAATTTTGAGTAAGAATTTGCTATGCTATTTAAAAATATTTTTGGCTTCGAAAATAATTTACATATATCTATTGTATCATCATTAGAGTTGTTATCTATAATTATAATCTCAGCACCTGGGAAAAAATCAAGAACTGATTGTATAGTATGACCAATCCATTTTTCTTCATTTTTTGCTCTTATTATTACTGAAAATTTTTTTCCTATTAATAGTTTATTCATTTATTTAATTTAAATTTTTTATGTAATAATACATTCCAAATCTATACAAACCAAATCATTTATAAAATGACTTTAATCTTCTAGTTATAGGGGAAATATATCGTTTTAATTTATATCGAAAACTCATTTTTTTTTTTAAGCCTGAAGTTATGACTTCGATTTGGTTTAAAGATAAACCTTTCAAGTCAATTTGATCATCTTTTACAACTATTTCCTCTGGTTTTTCTATTTTTATTATTTCCGAGATTTGTATACGACTATTTATATTGTTAATAACAGAATGAGATTTTTGTACAACAGCATTATATGCTTCCTGGCTGCATTTTAGGTTTTGGATTTTAATATTTGGAAGTTGGGTAATTAATTGATCAGAAATATATACAGACGAGATTCTGCCATCTAAATTATTAAAAATTCTTTGCAAATCATACTCCGTTAAAGTGAGTGAACGGTTTATATTTTTAATTTCAGGCTGAACTAATTGAATATTAACTTCATCAATATTTAAAACATCTTTTAAAAATATTTCATTTAAATTCTTACGATGATTTGAATAATTTCTGATAACAATCTTAAATCCATATTTTTCAGAAATATCAAGCCATTTTAAAATATTTTCGTATGGTCTAATCTTTATGTTTGGAATAGTCTCTGAAAATACATCTAATAAATATCGATCTAAATCCCTAACCTCACCTGCTCTTTTAACTTTTTGACCCCAGCTGGAAAAAGTGTAATCAAACAAGTTGCGGGTATACAGTATTACCTTAAGATTATTAGAGTATTTTCTAGCAATTTGATTAAATCCATCCCATTCTAAAATTCTAAATAAATTTTCACTACTAAATAATATATTTTGATCATAATTTTTGTTAAAATTAAATTTTTTAAAAATTTCTCCATTTCCACTTGTTGGAAATCCTTTTTTTGCCATACTTGATGATTCATCTAAAGGATAATAAATGCCTAATTTTTTAAAGGTTTGTTCATTTAAAACTATTAGACTTTGAAGATAACTTGTGCCTGTTTTGGGGTGACCAACATGAAGAATAAGATTGTTCATAGTCTAAGTATATAAGTTTAATTAAAATTTTTTTACAATTTATTAAATATAAATTCAGATTCACAGATTTCTTTGAAAGTGCCTTGATTTTTAACAGACCCATTATCAATCAAAAAAATTTTATCACAATTTTTTACTGTGGTCAAGCGGTGAGCAATCAATATGGTTGTGATTTTATTTCCTAAATTATCTATCGCTTCCATTATTACTTTTTCTGTTAAATTGTCTAATGAACTAGTAGCTTCATCTAAAATTAGCACTTGAGGTTTGTGGTATAATGCTCTTGCAATTGCTATTCTTTGTCTTTGACCTCCAGAAAGTCTTACTCCTCGTTCTCCTACTATGGTATTATAATTATCTGGTAATTGATTATTAACAAATTCATGTAAATTTGCCATTTTAGAAGCTGCTTTAACTGCTTCAAAATCAATATTTTTCTTAACTTGCCCAAAAGCAATATTCTCAGCAATACTAACATCGCTTAGATAAATTTGTTGTGGCACATAACCAATATTTTTTTGCCAACATCTTTTATTGTTTGAGTCAATTAATTTACCGTCTACAATTAACTTTCCCTCTGTTGGATCAAGTAAACCTAAAATAATATCAATCAATGTAGTTTTACCACTTCCTGTTGATCCTATAAATCCTACTTTTTGAAATGCAGGTATTTCAATATTAATTTTTTTTAATACTGGTAAATTTTTATTAGGATAATTAAAATAAATATTTTCTAATTTAATATATTTTTTTAATTGAATAATTGATTGTAAATTTTTAGAATTTTCATTAAACTTTAAGCTCATAAAATCTTTATGTAAAGCTTCTAGAGCTGATGAGTAAAATCGAATCGATGTTACAGATCCATATATCTGCTGTAGAGCCGGCATAAGACGGTAACCAGCAAAAGCATAAAGAGATATTGTGGGTATAATATCCACGAATCCTTTTCCTTTTATAATCATAATAAGAATTAAAAGTATCATTCCTCCAAATGCTACTCCTTCAATAAAAAAACGTGGGAGTTGCCCAATGACTGCTGCTAAAGATTTTTTTTTTGCATAAATTTTCGCAGGTTTTATAAATCGATCTACATAAATCTGCTCCAATCCTCTAATTTTGACTTCCTTAGCAGCACCAAAAGCCTCACTAATTGTTGTAAATCTATCAGTATTTGCCTCACGACGTTCAGATCCAATTTTTGTTAGAAGGTTTTTAATAGAATAAAAAACTATCCCATAACTTATAGCAAAGACCATTCCTACAGTTAATGCTAATAGAGGGTCAACTATAACGAGCAATATTAATAATGCTAAAACAACAAATATTCGACTAATAATTATAATTACTGGCATTATTACGCCTCCAACAATCTCACTTACTTCTGATAAAATACTTTTCCCCAAATCTGCACTGTGGCGATTTAAAAACCAAGAATAAGGCTGGTTCAAATAGCTTTTGATTAAACGTTTTCCTATACTGTATTCCCTCATATAAGTATAATTAAGTATGGCATATTGGGTAATTGTTCTAACTACAAGAGATATCATTAACAGTATAAAAACACAGACTCCAAATACAAATAAAAAATGATTAACGTTGATAACGCCCATATGTTTTGAAGATAAGTAAATTTTATTCAAAATTAAATTTGTCTCAATCAAATCAGGGTTAGCTAAAACTCCAACGAAAGGGAGAATAGAAGCAACTCCAAGCATATCAATTAATGCCATCATTAAAATTAAGATTAACAGCAACCAAGCTTCTTTTTTTTCTGATACTGTTAAAAGATTTGATAACTTTTTTAATATTATCATTTTACAGTTTATAAAACCACTTATACCATTCTACGGAATTTAGAGCTTTCTTCTTTATTGATGTAGAAGAACTGTAACCAAAAATTTTCATTTATCAAATTTTTCTTTTTTTAAAATATCTTTATATGTAATCTTTAATCCTTCGTCCAAACCAATCTTTGATTTCCATCCTAAATCATTTATCTTTTTGCTCTCTAGTAATTTTCTTTTAACCCCATCAGGTTTATTAGAATCAAATTCTATATCACCATTAAAATTAACAATTTTTTTTATTTTTTTTGCTAAGTCTTTAATAGTTAAATCAAAGCCAGAGCCAACATTTATGTGACTACACGTATCTTTTGTATATTTGTTAAAAATTTTATAATCTAAATTCATAATATGGATGCAGGCTCTTGCTAAGTCATCTACAAAAAGAAATTCTCTTCTTGGTGCTCCTGTTCCCCAAACTACTACTTTTTTATTTTTATTTATTTTGGCCTCATGAAATTTTCTAATAAGTGCTGGTATAACGTGACTATTCATAAGATTATAACTATCTCCAGGTCCATATAAGTTGGTAGGCATAACAGATCTGTAGTCTATATTTTTAGATTTTGCATACTGACGATTTAAACTCTCACAAATTTTTATACCTGTAATTTTTGCAATAGCATATGGTTCATTTGTTAGTTCTAATTTTCCACTTAATAGCTCATCTTCTTTCATGGGTTGATTCGCATTTTTCGGGTATATGCAACTTGATCCTAAAAATAATAGTTTTTTAACCCCACTTAAAAAAGCATTGTAAATTACATTGTTTTGAATCATTAAATTCTCGTAAATAAAATCTGCAGGATAGGTATTATTTGAATGAATACCCCCAACTTTCGCAGCCGCTAAGTATACTTGGTCAATTTTTTCATTTTTAAAAAATTTTTGAACATCCTTTTGATTTAATAGATCAAGTTCAGTTCTATCTTTTGTTATTAATTCAACATTTTGTTTTTTTAAAAATCGAGCTAAAGCGGATCCAACCATACCTTTATGACCAGCTATAAAAATTTTTTGTTTAGACATTATTAGATAATAAATTTTTTAAATTTTATTCATTAAGAGTTGATCATTTTTTGCTAATTTAAAATCTTCATCAGTCATTTCTTTTACTAGTTTTTCAAATGATATTTTGGGAGACCAGTTTAATTTTTCTTTTGCTTTACTTGCATCACCTAATAAAGTTTCAACCTCTGTTGGTCTAAAATATCTTGGATCAATTTTTATAATATCTCTACCCTTAAATGATCCAACTTCTTCTAAACCTTTTCCATCCCATTTAATTTTCATATCTAAATTTTTGGACGCTAGATTAATAAAATCTCTAACTGAATATTGTTTGCCAGTTGCAATAACATAATCTTCTGCACTTTGTTGCTGTAACATTAACCACTGAGCCTCAACATAGTCTTTTGCATGTCCCCAATCTCGTAATGCGTTTAAATTCCCTAGGTATAAATTTTTTTGTAAACCTAATTTTATTCTAGCTAAAGCTCTTGTTATTTTTCTTGTTACAAATGTTTCGCCCCGAACAGGACTTTCATGATTAAATAAAATTCCATTACAGGCATAAATACCATAAGCTTCTCTATAATTAACTGTTATCCAATAAGCATAAAGTTTTGCAACGCCATATGGACTTCTTGGATAAAATGGTGTTCTTTCAGTTTGTGGGGTTTCTTTTACCTCTCCATAAAGCTCTGAAGTTGAGGCTTGATAATATTTAGTTTTTTTCTCTAATTTTAAAATTCGAATAGCTTCTAAAATCCTAAGCGCTCCTACTGCATCAGAGTTAGCAGTATATTCTGGTTCTTCAAAAGATACAGCAACATGACTTTGTGCAGCTAGGTTATAAATTTCATCAGGTTGCACTTCTTGAATTATTCTAATTAAAGAGGTGGAGTCTGTAAGATCACCATGATGTAAAATAAATTTTAGATCAGTTTCGTGAGGTTCTTGATATAAGTGATCAATTCTATCAGTGTTAATTAAAGACGTTCGTCGTTTAATGCCATGAACTTCATAACCTTTATTTAGTAAAAATTCTGCAAGATAAGAACCATCTTGACCTGTTATACCAGTTATGAGAGCTTTTTTCATATGACTTTATTTTTTCTATTTACAAAGTTTATTATATTAGATAATTTTTTTATATCCATTAAAGCTTGATTAAGATTATATTTAGTCTTGGTAGTTATGATCGTGGCTTTAGAAATTTTTAATTTTGAATGTTTAACTTGTTTTTAGCATGTAAATTCTATATTTTTGTTTAAAAGAGTATAATAAAAATTTTCTTTCCACTTATAACTAAATTCTATATGTTTAGCCTAATTCATAACTAATGAAAGTATGAAATGAAAAAAGTCCAACAGCAGATGGCAGAAGCCAAGAAGAGTGAGCCCACTAACGCACCCAAAGAAATAAAGAGCATGTGCAAAGAATTTAGCTTTGCTACTGGGATGCTAAAAGGCTTGCTAGTTGAAAGTAGAAAGAAATGTGAAAAAAACTGATATTTACAAGTCCTATATTAGAAGCCCGTACAAGAGCATAAAGCACAGTACATATTTTGATTCATATGAATATTTTTTCTCAAAATATCGCAATCAAAATATCACATTCGTAGAGATTGGTGTCTTAAGTGGTGGTTCATTGTTTATGTGGCGTGATTATTTCGGGCCTAACGCAAGAATAATCGGAGTTGATTTAAATCCAAATGCAAAAAAGTGGGAAGCAGAGGGTTTTGAAATCTATATTGGAAATCAATCAGATACAAAGTTTTGGGAAAATTTCTCTAATAACGTAGGATTGATAGATATAGTGTTGGATGATGGTGGACATACATACGAGCAGCAAATAATTACGACTGAGTGCCTTCTTAAATCAATGAACGATGGTGGGATAATTGTCGTTGAAGATACACACACGAGCTACATGGACGGTTTTGGACCAAAGTCAAAGTCCTTTATTGAGTACACAAAAAAATTGATCGACGATGTCAATATGCGTTTTGAAGAATTCTCTGAGTATGCGTCTGAAAGACGATTTTGGAGCATCATAATCGTTGAAAGTATGGTTGCATTCAAGATAAACAAAGAGGCCACCAATCTAATATCTGAGCCAACTGTGAATGACGGAATTAATGATCAATCTCGAGATTTCAGATATGTAGACAACAGTAGTGTAGAAAAATTTAATACACTTTCGACTACTTTCAATTTTCTAAAGTATGTTCCGTTCGCTAAAGTTGTCTCTAGAATGCTTCGCAATTATTTGGCAAATAGAAAATTTGGGGCAAATAAATATTTTAAGTAGCTTATCTCAACTAAATAAGTGAGTGGTATGATGGTCAAAAGAGGGTAAGTGATGATTTTTATAGGTATTTCAAGAACACTTGAAAAACCTAATCAACTTGCTATAGGACTCACTATTGATGAAAAGAATCTACTAACTAAACTTGGTGTAATAGTAGTTCGTTTGAAACGTAGAGAAAACGTGCAAAATTATTAAAACGAGACGATTTAGTTCTCTTGCTGTTAAATGAAAAATAAATTTTTTTAAAACATTCATTAATTTTTTAGTTATTTTTAAAATGTCTAAGAAATTTTAAAATCAACTCTTTTATCAATATCAACTTATTTTTTTGCAATATTTTAAATACAAATTACATTATTTTTTAAAAAAAATATCAAAATGTAATCGTGTTATGAGTCAATTTCTAAACATAGAAATTATATTTATACTAAAATATTAAACTGTAAGTAAATATAATTAAGTTTTTTGGAATTGTATATGGGGTCTTTAAATCTTTTATTGATTATTTTTTTCTATAACCATGTCTAATAAAAATAATAAATATAGATATACACAAACCAATTATAGATCCTATTAAAGTATATAATAATTTTTTTTTCTTAAATACTGGCGTTATTGTGACTAAATCTACAATTGGATCATAATCTGTTAATTCAATAATTTTCAAATTTTTATAAATTTTAAACCTTTCAAGTTCAATCTTTAATACTTTAGAGCCTAGATAAAATAAAGCTTTGGGCTCATTTATTAATTGTGTATTTTTTTCAGTATTTTTTTTTTCTTGAAATATTAAAGGATTATTCAATTCAATACTCTCTGCTATAATCAAATTATGTTGATATGTTTCAATTCGATTATTCAAGACATATTTATTTAATTCAAAAAACTTGCGTAATGATTTTTCTTTAATATGTAAAATGTACTCTCTTAAAAAGATGCCTCCCTCTGCATCAAATGGAAATGATAAAATTAAATTTAAACCTTGATTTTTGACAAAAGTACTTGATAAGTTTTCTCTAATGTATTCTTTTCCAGAAAAATTATTTATTTCGAGCCAGCTTTTGAAGTTATCTATTTTTTGACTTTGTTTTATAAATTCACCAAGATATAAATCAGATTTAGCATATCTCTCAAAAATCTCAGTATACCTATCATAATCTAAAAGAATTCCATTATTTTGAAATAATTCTTTATCTGGATACTTAACTGTTAATGAAGCAGAATAATACCGCTCATCACTTACTAATAATTTAAATGAAAGAAATCCAAAAATAGAAAACAAAATAGTTATAGATAAGATTAAGAATTTGCTATTCCAAAGTTTTCTCGAAATTCCAACGATGTCTACATCAACATTTGATGTTAATATTTTTTTTTTCATAAATATTAGTTTGTTACATTATAAATTTTATATGATTATCTTTATCTTAAAAATTTTTTTCAGTGCATAAATCAAGCCAATTGAGCTATTAGTACTGGTCAGCTACACGCATTACTGCGCTTCCACATCCAGCCTATCAACGTGG
>Ga0209534_10001636_pt1 | contig 23150 bp, 22 predicted proteins | sample COG_07_FD_184751 | JGI IMG/M metagenome (GOLD analysis project Ga0209534, IMG submission 184751) | Pelagic Microbial community sample from North Sea - COGITO 998_met_07 (SPAdes) (version 2) | ecosystem: Environmental > Aquatic > Marine > Neritic zone/Coastal water | place: Helgoland, sampling...
ATTATTATTTATAAAGAAATATTATTATTTATAAAGAAAATATAAAATTGAATATTATTTATATTTAATATAAAATATAAAAATATATAAATTATTAAACTATATAAATTATAAAACTATATAAATTATAAAACTATATAAATTATAAAACTATATAAATTATAAAACTATATAAATTATAAACCTATATAAATTATATAATATCTCTAGATATAAATAAAAATAATTTAAAATAAAAATAGAATGTCTCTAGATACAAATAGAGATAGTATTAAAACATCATTATCAAATCAAGGATATGCTATTTATAAATCTACACTTAATGAAAAAGAAATAGAATGTATTAAAAATGATTTAACTATAAAACCATTTAGTTGTCCTGGATATGGTAATCCAGAAGATATAGAACCTTATAAATTATATAAAGAAAATGAAGATAAACTTTATATTCCTAATTTTTATGGTAAAGAGAATTATGGCAACCCTAATAAAACAAAATTAAAAGAACCTGAAACAACAACACTCGCATTTTCTACAGATAGACAAATGCGTGATTATCAAAAAGAAATTATTAAAACATATATTACATCTGCTAAAGAAAAAGGAGGTGGTATTATTAGTGTAGGATGTGGAAGAGGTAAGTGTTTAGAAAAAGGAACAGTTATACCACTCTATAATGATAATTCTAAAAAAGTTGAAGATTTAGTTGAAGGTGATACTTTAATTGGTGATGATGGTGGTCCTTGTATAATATTAAGTCTTGGCTCTGGAGTAGCACCAATGTTTGAAGTTAGTAGTATAAATTATTATAATCAACCCTATTTATATAACACTAAATCTACTATTATTGCTAATTTTAAATCTTATACCGTAAATCAAGACCATATTTTAACATTATTTAAAAATAATACTATTCATAATCAAGATCAACATCAACATAATAATAATATAGTGAATACTATTACTTTATATGATACACATACTAAAACATTAAATCAAAATAATGTAGTTGATATTCCTATTCTAGAGTATCTATCTTTACCTGAACAAGAAAAAAATAACTATTATGGATTAAAATTACCATTAAAATTTATATGTTCTAGATATGTTAAAAATTATGTTAAAGAAATTTATTATGATAGAAATAAAGCATTAAATACTATAAATAAATTATTATTAACATTTCCAAAAAATATTAAAAATATAAATCCAGTATATGCTTTTTATATAGGTTATATAATTGGAATTAAATTAAACCAGTTTAATACTAAAAGTTATAATTCTATTCCTAATAGTATAGAAGATATACTTAATATAAATAATACCTTAAAAAATGATAATGTAATGGTATTTATTAATACAATAAACATAAATGATTTAAAAAATTATGTTAATAAACATAAATTAAATTTTCAATCTATTATTGATTTATATATTGGAATACTAGTAAGTTTTAATTCTAAAAAAATAGATTTATATTTAGATTTAGAACAAATAATAGATAGTAAAAATAATAGTAAACATAATAGTAAACATTATAGTAAAAATAATAGTAAACATAATAGTAAACATTATAGTAAACATAATAGTGAAGAAGTATTTAATTTATTTATAGAATTGTTAGATACTATTGGAATTACTTATAAAATTACATCTTATTTATCATCAACTATAAAAATTCTTACAATTACTGATAAATATATTGAATATTACGATCATAGTATTATACCAATTAGTATTAAATCTAAAGGTAATGATGCCTATTATGGATTTCAATTAAGTGGTAATGGACGTTTTATATTATCTGATAGAACACTTACTCATAATACTGTTATGGGATTGAAAATTGCTGAAGAATTAAAAGTCAAAACTCTTATTTTAGTTCATAAGGAATTTTTAATGAACCAATGGGTTGAAAGAATTACTGAATATTTACCCGAAGCCAAAGTTGGTTATATACAAGGTAAAAAATGTGATATTAATCGCAAAGATATTGTTTTAGCAATGATACAAAGTTTAAGCGACCCACGTAAAGATAAAGATTATCCCGCAAATTTATTTGAAAGTTTTGGATTAGTTATTGCTGATGAATGTCATCATTTAGCAGCACGTCAATTTTGTAGGTCATTAGCAAAATATCCTTTTAAATATACGTTAGGATTAAGCGCTACACCTGACCGTGGCGATGGATTACAACGCGTATTTAAACATTATTTAGGTGATATTGTCTATAAAGATGCTGAAATACAACAAAGTGTTGAAGACATTAAATTAGAACATATACCTAATTCTAAAGTTGAACTTTATATCTATAATAATTCAGACCATAACTATTCTAAAGAAGCATTAAATTATCAAAAAAAACCAAATATTGTGACGATGAAGTCAAATGTGGCAAATTGTTTAAAAAGAACAAAATTTTTATTATCCTTTTTACCACGTCTAATTGAAGAAGGGAGAACTATTTTAATTCTTAGTTGTCGACGTAATCATATTAATGAAATGGAAACATTAATTAATGATATGGCTATACCTAATTGTAGTGTTGGTTTATATGTAGGAGGAATGAAACAAAGTAATTTAGATATAAGTGCTACAAAACGGATTATTATCGCTACTTATGATATGGCTGAAGAGGCATTTGATTGTAAAACATTAAATACACTTATTTTTGGAACACCTCATAAAAATATTAAACAAGCCGTGGGTAGGATTTTAAGAGAAGAAAAGAAAAAACGCAAACTAATTCCATTAATTATTGATTTACAAGATGTATTTTCAAGTTTTAACAGTTGGAATAAATTACGTGAAAAATATTATAAAACTGAAGAATATCCTTTGAAAATATTTAATGTTATTGATAAACCTGACCTTAACTTTAAACCTATTGTGAGTTTTGTTAAAGATGTTTCTAATAAAAAAACAACTAAAACGAAATCAAATAAAGATACTAAAAGTAAAAAATCATCATTTATTATTGATATGGATGATGAAGTTGTAAGAGAAGGTAATGGTGATGATGGTGATGTTGTTGATGATAATGGTGTTGAAGAAGATAATAGAGAAATATTAGATTTTTAAATATTAAAAATAGTAAAAAAAAATATATTTCTCATATAAATATTATTTTTTTATAAAAAAATAATTTTTTGGATACCTAAAGACTTAATGTCTTCAGATAATCACTGTGGTGGTGAGAGGTATTCTAACACAATGAACACTTTAAACTTCCTTGAAGAAAGTGTGCCTTACAGGTTGGTCTAAGAGCATTCCAACACTGTGTACATTCTCGGATACGCGTTCCGTGGGTACACTTTGGTAGAGTTTCATACCAACATGACGTACAGTTGCTTTGAGAGTGAGTTTTGCAAAACATTTTAAAAAATTCCGTAATAAAACGAAAACTTGGTAGTCTCAAATATTAATAAACATAAATAACAAAGTTTTTTTTCAATTTTTTACTTGTTTTTTTAATTTTTATTTTTTTTTTTAATTTTTATTTTTTTTACTTGTTTTTACTTTTTCTAAAATTTATATATGTTCTTAATTAAAAATATTATTGGAAACTATTTCATAAATAAATATTTTTCTCATATAAAAATTATTTTTTTATAAAAAAATAATTTTTAGGAGACCTAAAGAATTTTATGTCTTTAGATAATCACTATGTGAGTAGAGATTTTAATGCACTGTCTAAATCACCACTACATACAATTTTAAACGCAATAGGGCGATCAACTGCAAGTTGCCTCCGTGCTTGATACAACCATCCATAGCACGTTTCAAAGCATTCGTCAGATCCGGCTCGATCTTATCCGTTGACATTTTTGAAAGCAATAGTGCGATCAACTGCAAGTTGCCTCCGTGCTTGATACAACCATCCATAGCACGTTTCAAAGCATTCGTCAGATCAGGCTCGATCTTATCCGTTGACATTTTTGAAAGCAATAGTGCGATCAACTGCAAGTTGCCTCCGTGCTTGATACAACCATCCAGAGCACGTTTCAAAGCATTCGTCGGAAGCGGCTCGATCTTGTCTTCTGACAGTTGTGAAATCAATAGTTCGAGCAACTGCAAGTTGCCTCCGTGCTCGATACAATCAACCAGTGCGCTTTTGAGCCTCCTAAATTGACGTGCACCCGTACGACACAAGAGCGCATAGGATTTCCGTACATTAGCAACGCGTTTCCCCGAGGAGGGGGAGGGTGAGGGTGAGGGGGATAAAGTTTTTTGTGACATTATTTTATATTTCGTGTTCACTATTATACTATTTATTAGTTTAAAATAAATATTCAATTTTTTTCGTTTTTACCTTATATTTCCATTTTATATAATTGTAACTAATATTTTAAAAAATTAAATAAAAAAGTAAAAAAAACTATTTCTCATATAAATAAAAATATTTTCATATAATAATAATAATAATAATAATATAAAAATGCATTTACAAAAATTAACATTTAATTTAGCCTATATATTACTTATTGGTTCAAGTATTTTAACTGGTTTTGAATCATTAAATACATTTACAAAAGAAATATTACCTTTAAAATATATTTTAAGTATTGAAACGTGTGTTACTATAATTGCTAGTATTGCCTATGCTTTTTTAACACAATCCTATGCTACAAATCAAAATTTTGATTTAACATTTTACAGATATCTAGATTGGTTTGCTACAACACCTTTATTATTATTATCATTAATTATATATTTATCTTATCTTAAAAATAAAGATGAAAATAAACAAACGCCAGAAACAGAAGACGATACATTTAATATAATTTTAAAAGATAAAAAAATAATAATTATTATGTTATTAAACTTTTTAATGTTAGTCTTTGGATATATGGGAGAAACTAAATTAATAAATTATATTCTTGCTAATTGTTTAGGATTTATACCTTTTATTATAATGTTATATCTCATTTGGACTAATTATTGTCATTCTAGTAATATAAATGTATTTATCGCATTTAGTATCATCTGGAGTATGTATGGTATAGTTTATTTTTTTGATAATAATAGTAAAAATATTAGTTATAATATTCTTGATATTATTGCTAAAGTTGGCTTTGGTCTTTTAATATGGTATCAAGTTGTTCAATATAAATTAAATACAATAGATAATGAAACTAAAGATGAAAATAATTGAAGATAAAAGAATAAAATTTATATTAGCACAATACTAATGAATGAAATTTCTATAAACATAGCGTCCAGAAGCAATACCTATTATAATACCTAATAAATTAATCATACATAATATAAAACTATTATTACCATAGGTTAAATAATGTTCACTATCTTTCATCTCGGGATTACCATTAAAATACATTCCGTAATTTAAGCCAGTATTAGAAATAGGTGGGAGAATAGCAAATACAATAATAAATCCTAATATTGTCATCATATTTGATTCCATAATAGCAAAATACATACCAAACCCTGATATAATTGCTATAAAAAATTCTATACTAAAAAAATTTTTTTTAAAATTATTTCGCATTTCCATTTGTTCTGTAGGTTCTGATACATAAGCATATTCAGCATTAACATATCCTATTATAAATGAAACTAATAATGTAATAGATATTATTATTAATGCTTGTATTAATACCGTTGGTAATTTTTCAAACTTATTCGTTGCTATTAAAAAACTAATGGCAATCATTGGATTAATTATAACTGATATAATTGAACTTGCTAATACATAATCCACATTATTCAATAATAATCCTGCTGAACATACAATGACAGCAATGGATAAGAAAATTACATTTACATAATTTAATTTAAAAATATTTATTTTATATTCTTCTAATTGTTTATCTATTGTAATTTTTGACATTTTAATATTTATATAATTTTAAATTTATTAAAAAAAATATTGTTTTTACTTTTATAACAGATTTTTTTTGTAAAATTTGTAGTTTAATATTTTCTTTTTTTATTTTATATCTTATAATATAAATTATTATTATTTAAAAATAATTATTATTTAAATAATAATTTATAATTATTAATAATTTATAATTATTAATATATAATATTCTAAAATGGCTTTACCTACTGATGAAATAATAACAAAATTTAAATTATTCTGGCAATACCCAGTTATTACAGAAGAAACATTTTATAAACAAAATAAAAATAATGAAAACTATATTGGATTACCTTGGGCTACAATAATTGATAAACGCTATAATTTAAATATTATATTAAACTTATTAAAACCTTATTTAATTCATATTTTTAATAATAATAATAATAAAAACAAAAAAGAATATTATACTTGTTGCCAACATATTCATTTTAGACAATTACTTGTTTTATTTAAACTATTGAATATTAAAACTGTTTATAGTCCTCATAAAGTAATAAATGAAAATTATATTAATGAAATTAATATTAAACCCTGTCCTCTTTATGCTGCTAATATAGAAGACTCTCATCGTAATCAATTATTTCAAACGATTGATTTTCTTACAATTAAACGCAAATTTTTATATAGTTTTCAGGGTGCTTATGATAAACAATGTTATTTAACAGATATAAGAGACCAAATATTTAAAATGAAACATCCTGAAAATTGTTATATTAAAAATATTGGATTGTGGCATTATAATAACATAGTATATACTACAAAACAAAATAATGATAAAGAATTAAATGAAACACAACACCATATTAATAATACAAATGAGTATAATCAATTATTATTAGACTCGGAATTTAGTTTATGTCCTTCTGGTTCTGGACCAAATAGTATTCGTTTATGGGAATGTTTAGCCATTGGAACTATACCAATTGTTCTAGCAGATACTTTAGAATTACCAACTCATAACTTATGGGAAGATGCTATTATTAGAATAAAAGAAAAAGATTTAAATACTCTTCCTGATTTATTATCAACACTTAATGAAACTAAAAAACTTGAAATGAGAAAAAAATGTATTGAATTATATACTTATTTTAAAGATAATTATAAAAATGAGAGTAAGGAGAGTAAGGAGAGTAATGAAGTTCAAACGATAGTTCATTATTGTTGTGGAAGTTATGATATTGGGGATTTTGGAGGTGTTGCTAGATATGATTCGCATATAAAATTAGCATTTCCTAATCGCATATTTTTTAAAGGTCCCGAACAAAAAACTCAAATGTTAGAATATTTATATAGTGTTAAAAATCCTATAGTTATAACAGATAATCATTTAGTATGTGATATACCTAATAAATATAAAACCTATTTAGTTCATCACGGTGTAGCACAAACACACGCTGAAAGAGAACCTGGTTGGAATGATTATTGGAAAAATCTTTGTTGTTCAGGACAAGAAAAAATGCTTTATTATAGAAAACCTGAAACTACTAGTATAATTAGCATTTCACAATTTTGCACTGATGAGTTTACTCACTATTATAAAGATACTTATACTAAATTTAAAAATACTAAACTTTTACATACAACAGAATTTGATGAAACTAGATATAAAACAAGTTGGAATAAAAAACCTATTATTTTAGGTAATTGGAAAGATGTCAATAAAGGCTCACTTATTATACAACAATTGAAACATAATATTAATGATTATGAATTTAGACAATTAAATTCATATCCTTTAAATATGAATGATATAGATTCTTGGATAAAAAGAAAACAAACAAATTATTTAGAAAGCGACTTATTCTTACAACTTTCTTTATGTGAAGGTTATTCTTATGCTACTTTAGATGCTCTTATGTGTGGTATTCCTGTTATTTCTTCGAATGTAGGTTTATTTTATAAAGATATACCTGAAGATTGTTTTGTTAAACTTGATTGGGAAAGAAATAATGACTTAACTTATGTTGAAGAAAAAATAAAGTATGCTTGGACCAATAAAGAAGAAATTGGTAAAAAAGGAAGAGAATGGGTTTTAAAACATTGTAATATGAAAGATTGGATTAAACAAATTAAAACACTTATTAATTAACTAATTCTATTTTACATAATATAAAAATATATTTTTTTACTATATTAATAAATAATTTTTAATTTTTATTATGAAATGGACCATTTTTTAAATGATACCAAAGAATACTCTAGTAATAGTAATAATAACACTAATGATGATGTAAATGTAGAAATAACACATAATATAGAATATCAACTCAATAAATTTAGTAATACTGATTATTTAAAACATAAACATATACCAGAAAAAGCACTTTTTACAAATGAAGACACTATTCATAAACTAAAATCATTTTATAATACAAATTGTGATATACCATTACTTATTTATGGTAAAAAAGGTATTGGGAAACTAACGTGTATTATTAATTTATTAGTTAATATACCTTGTTATTTACCAACATTTAACAATGAAGATAAATTAAATAATATTAATTATTTTAAACTATTTGACAATGACTATCCAAAATTACTTTTTTATGAAAATATATTTTTTTTAAATCTTAAAGTTTTACATAATAATACTGATATTTTAGAAAACTTAGAATTCTTATATAAATTATCTAAATCCAAAAATTTTGATGAAAATGAAAAAAAAATTATAATTCTTTCTAACATTCAAGTATGTAATAAAGAAGCACAACGCTATATTAGTTTTATGATTGATAAAATATCATTACATAGTTCTTATATTTTTACATCTAATACATTAACACAAATTGATAATAAAATAAGCACATCTTGTTCTCCTATTGAATTTAAACCATTAAATGAAGTGTCATTTTGTAAAATATTCAAAACTAATTTTAAAAAATCATTTTACGATAAAGAAAATTCACAAATTATATTAACTAATACAATACTTAAACAATTTTATTCTATTTATACTTCAAATAATTATAATATTGGAACAACTATAGCACAAATTAAATATAATATTGATGTTAATGGTATTGATTTTTTAAAAGATAAACAAAATACACTATCATTATTATCATTAATCGTAAAAAAATTTATTAAAACAAAATTAATATTATCTACAGTTAATTCAGCCTTGGATATACGCAAATTTTTATATACATTAGTTTCTTTAAATATTGATTTAATTGTATTTGTTAAAGAAGTAATTAATCAATTATGTAATACTAAATTACATTTTACTATTAAAAGTCAAATTATAGAAGAATTAAATAGATTAATTCAAGATATAATTTATTGTAATAAAGATGTTATTGTTGTTGAAACTTTTTTTTATAAAATTATAACTATTATTTATTCTCCAATTATAAAAAAATAATTATAATTCATAAAAAATTATTATAATTTATAAAAAATAATTATAATTTATAAAAAATAATTATATATATTAATAATAATATAGAATAATTATAATTATTTACTATGGCTGTTAAAAACTTTAAAACGAAGAAAACTACTTTAAAAAAAGTATTAAAAACACTTTCTAAATCTAAATCCAAATCTAAATCTAAATCTAAATCTAAATCTAAATCTAAATCTAAATCTAAATCTAAATCTAAATCTAAATCTAAATCCTCATATAAAAAAACCAAAAAATCTATGCGTGGAGGGAATAATTGTAATTCTACACGTAAATTAAAAATTAACAAAAATAAATACAAATCTAAATTTAACTCTAAATCTAAAAAACATTTGAAACAAAAAGGTGGATTTTTAAATGATGATAATTGTAATCTTGCTACAATTAAGGAACCAGGATTTCATTTAGAAGGTTCTGGTGATATTGAAGGTATTTCAATACCTGAATCTAGAGCAGTTATTTTCAATCCTAACTGTAAAGTTGATACATACCAAGCAATGACACCTTAATCAAAATTAATAGTCATTGGTAAATTATGTATTGATAATGATTTTGAAGATGGAGCAGATATTTCTTTGCGTTTTTTTCTAGTTACTGTGCCTTTTTTTATTTTAGAAATAGTTTCATTAACAATTGTGTTGGTATTATTTAAATTTATAATTGTATCTTGCTTTTTCTTTGAAATCTTTTTAACAATCTCACATCTTAAATTCATATCATTTTCTACATCTTTTATATTTTTTTTTATATAATTTATAATATTATTTTCTATAGACCACTTAAAAAAATTTAATTGACCTACTGTTGTAATAAAATACTTATTATCATCATAATAAAACCGAATACGATTGCGCCTACAAAAAGGGTCAAAATTCTTTTTACTATAGGCTTTTAATTGTCCTTTATAATTATTATGCACCAAAATATAATTATCAAAAGAAGATACAGTTTTTTTTAGTAGTTCTTTTTCCTCATCCGTATCTACAAATTCATTTAAATTATACATTACATTAAATTTTTTACAATAGTTTGTAACAAACCAATCTATTAACCTTAATGAAATTGATTCTCCTTTAAGAACAGTTATTAATTTATTTAAAATATATTTGTTAGAAAAATACTGTGTTATTGGTATGATAAGTAATGCTTGTTTAGATGTAATATTTTTACAAGATTTAATTGAAATATTTACTTTTTCATTATTTGAATTAGTTATATTGTTTATAGTCTTAGTGTTATTATTATTGATGTTATTATCGCTATTTATAATATCATTAATACTCATACTATATATTTATTTTTATATATATTTTATATTTATCATTTATTAAACTAGTCGTTAATAACTCTACCTTTATTTAGTATAGTATTCTTTTATATTATTATTTTTATTATTAATAATTATTAATAATTATCAATTATTAATAATTATTAATTATTTTCTAAATAAATATTAAAAAACATAAATAATTATTAAATTTTATAAGGCAATAAATAAAAAATAATATTAAATTATTAAAATGGTAAATTTAATTTCACTTAAAGAATTAAAAAAATCAATAAATACTATTTTACCTATAAATATTAATACTTATAAAAATAAAAATTATATTGTATACACAATTTTATGTATTTTAAGTATTATAACTTTATATTGTTTTTATAGTTATATTATAAATAATCAAAGTATTACAACTCTATTTTCTAATACTATTATTAATGGTAGTGTAGAAGTTGAAACTGTTAAGCGCCCATTCTTAAATTTACAAGCAGTTAAAAAAGATGGCAGTGAAGTTAAAACTAATATCATTTTTATAACCCATAGTTTTTCTAGAGATGATTGTGAAACAAATTATAATGACTATAAAAAGAAAGGTTATCATTTTATTGGTTTAAGTAGTTATAGTGAATTTCCTGGTCCCATTAGTAATATACACGACGCACTTCATGACCCTAAACATAAATGTTATACCTATGATTATTTCGATTTAACCAAAGGGTGGTGCACTGTTTTTAGAGAAGAAAATAATAAAAAATGGATGAAAAATGGTTTCCCACGTATTCAATTAGCCGAAAGTGATTTCGCAAATTACGAACAGCATTTACCTGACCCTAATGTTAAAAAAGAATACGATTTTATTTACATTTGTTTAAAAGATGGTGATAAAAAAGAAGGTGATAAAGATTGTCCCGCTGGTTGGCAATCACAAATACGCAGATTTGACATAGCAAAGAAATTAATTGATGTAATGTGTAAAAAATATAAATTGAAAGGTCTTTTAGTTGGACGTATTGGTTGTGAAATTCCTCAAACCTGTCATCAATTAATGGAACAAACCGATTTTATGGATTATAGTAAATTTATAACCAGTTTTAATAAGTGTAAATTTATTTTAACCTGTAGTGAAGCCGATGCCTCTCCCAGAACTGTTAGTGAAGCAATGTGCTTTAATCTTCCTGTATTGATGAATAAAAAAATATTAGGTGGATGGCAATATGTTTCAGAACAAACTGGTGAATTCTTTGACCCCGATACAATTGACACTGAATTTGAACCAGTTTTAGATAAATTTATGAAAAAATTAAATAATAATGAATATACTCCCCGTGAATGGTTTATAAAAAATTATGGTAAATATAACAGTGGTAAGAGACTTTTTGATTTTGTAAAAACATTATTTAAAGAAAATGAATTAAATGTTAAATACGATGAAATAGACTATATGAAACCTGGTATATAAAGTTAGTGTTTAGTTTTATTTTTTATTTTATTTTTAATTTATTATAATTATTTTTATTTATTTTTAATTTTTATATTTCATTTTAATTATTTAATTCTTATTATATAATAAATTATTAAATTATAAATAAATTTTATATTATAATTACTATGACTAATTCTAATCTTATTAAAAATGAAGTTTTATTAAGAAAAACTTTACTTATAGATATATTATCCTGGAGTATCTTTGGTTTTGTCTTTTTACTATTTCCAGAACTCGCTTTACAATTAATGACAAATGTTAAACCAGATAATGTTCATATACATATGGTTCGTATATTTGGTTTATTTTGTATCTATTCAACACATTCTACATATTTAATCTATACAAATAAATGTGATATACAAAATAGTAAATTTATTTTACAAACTAAATTATTTTTTTCATTAGGAGTATTATTATTAATGCTATTTATACAATGTGATGGTAAAGATTGGAGCAAAGGTCATTATTATGGTATGATTGGATTAGTATTAAGTATGATAAATAATTATATTGGATTAAATTATATATAACATTAACATAACTTAAATTATAAAAAGTAAAAACTAAAATTATATAATATAAACTAAAATTATATAATATAAACTAAAATTATATAATATAAACTAAAATTATATAATATAAACTAAAATTATATAATATAAACTAAAATTATATAATATAAACTAAAATTATAAAATATAAATATTAACTTATATATAAATAAAAAATAAATAATAATTATAAGTATAAAAAAAGTAGTCTCCAGAATGAATATATTAAATAATATAACAACTAACACTATAATAATAGCATTTCTATCATTAATTGTTATTATTGCTACTTATACTGACTACATTAAACCTATGATTATAAATCTCATCAATGGTAAATCAATAAATGATACTATTACAGAGGCATTCTCTTCTCAATATTCATCATTAACACCATCACTTTCAAATACAGTAGAGTTTGATTCAAATTATTATTTACGTGATAAAAATAAACCTATTGTTGTTAAAAACTCAATTTCATTACCTTTAATTAATTATTGTTATTATACAACTGGTTCGTATGAATATTTAGTGGGTAATTATTTCCGCCGTGCTATTTATCCTGTAAAACAAATGAAATGTATGACAAACATAGAAGCCATTTATAAATTTATAAATAATGAGATTGACATTGCTTTTATAAGTGAAGAATTATTAAGTAGATATATTAAAAAAGACTGCCGTTATTTAACACGTCTATTAGCAACTACCTTTGATATAGCACAAGATAGATTAGAAGATGAAGAAACATTAACTAATTTATATCCACCTATTAATTTTAGTGCGATTGGCGTTGGTTTTGATAGAGACTTTTATTTAATAGCAAATAATTTTTCAAACATAGTAGAATTTATAGATATAAAAGATAAAAAAATAGGTATATTAGCAGATAGTTATTATGATTATATTAAAATGTGTTCTGCTTATGGGATAGATATAACAGATAAGAGTTATAATGATACACAAATTATAGAAACAGAATTGGAAGAGTTGATAAAGGGATTTCGTGAAGATAACTATGACGCAATTTTCGTCGTTTTACATCCTAAAAATAAATTGCTTTTAGAAATGTCTAAAACTATGCAACTTAGATATATTCATATACAGAAAAAACCAACTCTAGATGCTCGTAATAATCTTTCAAATCTTATTAATTTTGATTTAAATAATCAACAAGGAACAACTAGTGAAGATACTATAATGGCACCACCTACATTAAATCAACAAGAACTTTATTCTAAAACATTAATGGATGATTTAAAAACAGTAAATGTAAGAGAAAATTTCAACTCACTTATTAAAAAATATTTTCAACATATTAAACCTCGTGCTGTAGATTTAAATAAATTTCATAAAAGTGAAAATAAATATAGTTATCTAGATACTTATTCAACTAGAATGATATTAGTCATTCGTAATGATATACCAAAAGAAAGAGTAGAATATATTACTCAAAATTATATAAATAATTTAGAAAAAATGAGAAATACAATAGATATGGAAGAATTTAATACTAAAATAGATAATTTTTCATCAAGAGAATTTACATATCAAGAATTAGTCAGTTTTGATAGTGAAATACCAATTGCTGATGGTGCTAGAACTATTTATAAAAAAGAAGGATTAATTTATACGGAAGACGATATGAGATGTAAAATGTAAAACATTTTTATTTATTAATATTTTTATTTTTTATTTATTATTTAATATTTTAGATAAATATAATTTATAAAAAATTGTTATTTATTTTTCTAATTTATTAAATTTAAAAAATAAACTCTATTTTAAAAATATAAAAAAAAGTTAAGTTTAAAAATTGAAATTTAAAATACATTAGTTATTTAAATAAAATTACTTTATTCTTTAATACATTATAAAGTAATTTTATAAATTTATTAATTTAAATAATATTTTTAATTAATTAAAATTATTAACTATGATGCCAGAAATAGATTTAAATATTGATTTCAAATCTGAAAAGATTAAAAAAGTTCAAGAATTATTAGCCGACCCTAAAAAAAAGTTTATTATTGTAGATGGAGTTATTGGAGCAGGTAAAACAACTGTTATTTCTTTAATTGAAAAAGAAATAAATAAAGAAAAAAATAATGAAACAACTAATAAAATAAATAAATATGGTAATTTAAAAGTAAAAGCCATTTATGAACCTGTTAAATTATGGAATGATACAGGTGTATTACAATATTTTTACAAAGATATTCCTAAACATTGTTATGAATTTCAAACGTATAGTTTTATTACACGTATTGAAAGCGTCATTGAAGAATTATATAATAATCAAGATGCTGATGTTTATATTTTAGAACGCAGTATTTGGACAGATAAATATATATTTTTAGAATTATTAAAAGATTCTATTGGTGAATTAAGGATGACTATGTATAATAAATGGTGGACTATGTGGAGTTATATTATGCCTATGCGAGTAGATAAATGGGTTTTATTAGATACTTCTTTAGAAGAAAGTTTAAGACGTATTAATAGCCGTAATCGTGATGGTGAAAGCACAATTGATAAAGAATACCAAACTAATTTATATGTAAAACATATTGAATTTTATGATACATTAAAAAAAGAAAATAAACCTATTGTTATTATTGATAGCACAATTATGGATACAAATTTAATGGTTGATACTACTAAAGTTGAAAATATTATAGAACAAATTTTGAATTAATAAATAAATGGCAAAATTTAAATAACTATAAAAAATTGTTTTTTTATTTTACATATATATACATATAAGATATCCTCAACCATAATGTGTAACCAAGACAAAATCCCTGGTCTCGAAACGGTTACTCCTTCTTCTCTTATGGTTTGCGTATCGTATGAACCAGACGATGGATGTTTAGGGGGATGTGGAACTTCAAATACCGAAATTACACCTTTCCCTAAACATACTACTGAGAACTGTCCTTGTGATGAATTTTTAGAAGTTCTTCCTAACAACTACCTCTTTGTGTTTTCTGTAACAGATGAAGGGACACCATGTTGTTCTGAATACATGACAAACTACACTTTTCAGGTATATGGTACAGAAGAAGAGGCTATTAACGCAAAAGCACTGATGGATAAACACTACGAGAAAACCCCTTTGTACTATGACAGTAATGTATATTCATTTTCTGCCTTGCAAAATATGCATAATGTTAATGATCTGCCCGATCCTTACACATAAAATTTTAAAAAAATAATACTATTACCCATACTGGGGGTCGAACCCAGAATCTCAAGCTTAGAAGGCTTGCGCGTTATCCATTGCGCCATATGGGCAATTAATAGTTGGCATTTTCTTTTTAAATTGATTTTTTTGTCATTTTAATTTATTTTTATTATTTTAAATAATAAAAAAATAAACTATATAAATTATAATTAGTAAATAAAAAAATAAAACTATGAAAAAACTATGCATAAAACTACTACTATTGATATTTTATCATTAAATCATTTTTTAATCTATTTTAGTTTAGGTTTATTTTTTAAAAATCAATATAAACTTATACTATTATTAAGTCTATTGTGGGAAATGTTTGAATATATTATTTCTCATATAGATTATACAAGAGAATTTTTAATAAACTATTGGTTTGTACCAGAAAAATATTGGAATGAACCATTAAATAATAAAATAGTTGATATTATTATTAATATACTAGGTTATATTATTGGAAATTTTATGTTTATTTAGTATTTCTTCCATTTTTTACCACATTCTAGACACGTAATAAATGTTGTCATAGGTTCATCAGAAGACCGTGTTTGAACTTCACAATGAATTGTTTTACTTTTATAACATCGCGGACATTTAAATAAATCACTTGCAGATTCCTGTAATGATTCTTTTAATAATTTTTCTATTTTCATTTTTTCATCAATAATATCAGACCATTTTTCAGGAAATAATTTAAATGTATCAATAAATGCTAAATCGTAAGGGTCAATTTCATTTTCTTTCATTTTATTTATTAAATAATTATTTTTTATATATTCAGTGCTATTTAAATTTAGATAAATATTTTTTACTTTACTAATATAAATATCAGTAAAATGATTATTTGTCCATATAGGAATTTTTTTTCTAAAATGACATTTACTAATAGTATAATTATAAATTCCTTTTTCAATGTATTGTATTGTTTTTTTAGGTAATTTTATTTTTTTTAATATGTGTATCGCCTGTTGCCTTTTAATATGTAAATCTTTTTCATTAGTAATACATTCTTTTTTTTCTTCAATTAAAATGTCAGATAAAACATCCAAATCATCAATATTAATTATTTTAATTAATTTACTATTTTTATTGGTTCTTTTCTTACGTTTAGGTTTTTTAATTATATCTTCTTCATCATCATCTAAATTAATTAACTCTTCTGCTTCACCATCATTATCATCATTATTTTTTTCTTCATCATCAACGGCTTCTATTATTTCTTCATCTTCTTCATCTTCTTTTGTTTCTTTTTCTTCATCTATATCATCACCATTTAAATCATCCAAATCATCATCCAAATCATCATCACTTATGTTTTCATTATCTGTTAAATCATCCTCTGTATTATCTTCATCTTCATTTTCTTCATCATTTTCTTCATCATTTTCTTCATCATTTTCTTCATCATTTTCTTCATCATTCTCATCATCATTTAAATTATATTCATCATAAATATGTTCATCATTTACTGTATTATTTCTTTGAACGAATTCAATATATTCATCAATATTAATAGTTTTAAAATAATAAGTTGTATTATCAACACACAAACCATATACTTTACCATAAACAATAATTTTTTCATCGGTTTTTTCAATATCGTGTGCTTCTTCAATTATTTCTATTTTATCAATACTAGGTATATATAAATCATAGTTTAACTCTGTTTTATCTTTTTCATTAGGTGAAAACATTAAATAAATACTACTTTCATCATTATAGTCAAAAGATGCAAATACCAATCCACCTTTATTATTATTTATTATATTACCATAATTTGTATTTAAATACTTACTTATAGAACTATTTTTTTTTTTAGATAATGTTGCTTTTTGCTTTTTCCACTGTATTTTTTCTTTATCAACTATTACTTCATTTTTTTTTGTATTAAATGTAATTGGATTTATAGTTAAATTTGCCATATTTATAGTATTAACTATTATACACAAATTATAGCAACTAAATTTATTATGAGATAAATTTAAACTAGAAATACAAATATATTATAATATAGTTTTAATCTTTAAATTTAACTTTTCAATTTTTATATATGAATAAAAATACATTTTTATTTTAATTTATATTTATTAATTTCTATTTATTAATTTCTATTTATTATTTTTTCAATATAAATATAATATGATTATTGTAATTATTGTATTTTTAATAATTATTTATTTGATTTTATTAATTCATAAAAATCATAAAAAATGTTTATTTTAAATGAAGATACTATTAAAACATCATTAACTAATATTAATTTAATATCATTAAGTTATTATTCTTCTAAATCAGATGTATTAAATATGTATGATACCAATTTTGCATTTGATGAAAATTATATTCCATTAATTACATCTGTTTTAGAATTAGAACCTAAAATTATACATACTAAAAAATATATTAATGTGGATAGAGAAACGATTATTACAATTGATAATAATAAACGCAATCATAGTAATTCAACTCTAGCGTTTCCATCTTTTTTCCACGATATGAAATTTACAAATAATATACAATCAATACAAACATATAGTAAAAAATTAATAAATACATTAGATAGTAATAATGATACTTTAATTAGAATGTATCATTTAGAAGCAAAAGAAGGTAGATTTCATAAATCTATTTTAAATGAAGAAGAATTATTAATTTTTATATGGAACTGGGATTTTGCTAATTTTCAAATTATTATTAATAAAAAAAATCCAAATGAATGTAATTTACAATTAAATATTTATACTACTGAAGAGAACACTTTTATTAGTTCTAAATTAGAAATTATAAATACTATTATAGAAAAAATAAATAAAATTAAAAATGAAATTGTATCTAGATACATATAATTATTTTACTAGATTTTTATTTATAAATTAATTAAAATAAATATATATTATAAAATACATACAAATAAATATGTATAATAATTTAAAAATACAACAAATACTACCATATAAAAAATTATCATTAAAAAAATCATTAACAAGAAAACCATCTATTAAAAAACCATCTATTAAAAAACCATCTATTAAAAAACCATCTATTAAAAAACCATCTATTAAAAAGTCAATAAATAATAATAAAATAGTCACATATGCTGTAGGTAGTTCTATTGTTAGATTTAACAAAAATACAATTACTATATATACTAATACTGAATTTGACTATAATATATTATATAAACCAGATTTTATATCTAAATTTAATATCAAAGATTATAAATCAAGTTCATCAAATAATCAATTAATTTCAAATAAATTATTTTATCAAAATTTAAATAATAATAATACTATAAATTTTAAAACTAATTTTAAGATTAATAATATTAACACTATACAAAAAAATAATACATTTACTAATATTAATGCTAAAAAAAATATTTGGACTACTCAAATATATAATTATAATGGAAATGTATTTATGAATAATACTTATACTACAAAATCTACACACTATTATAGTTATACACAACCTAATTTTATAAATAATAATATTAATATAAATAATATATTAGTTCATTTATATGATAATATTTATTTATTAATTAGTTCATATAAAATAATACTTTTTAAAACACCTGATAATGATAAAATAATTGCTATAAAAGAAAATTATACAAGAAATCATAATCAAAATATATTATTAATTGGAGAAACATATTCTTATTATATGTGTGTCCCTTATCCTGATGGGTATGCTGATGAAAAATCTTTTTATATTTCTAATGAAAATTATAAAAAATATAATATGAATGTGGTTTTATATCCTACTATAGTTTATAAAACTAATAGCACTAATATTAATATTAATACTAATACTAATAACAAGACTAAAAATAATAAATGGAGTTTTATATATGAATTACCAATTAAAAAAAAAAATTTAGGTATAACATATTATAATTATAAAGAAGTAAAAATAAATAATGTATTGAATGAATTAATACCTCTTTTTAGTATGAGAAACCATAATTATATGTTTAATTAATATTCATTCAATTTTTTACTAGATTTTTATTTATACATTATTATAATTTACATATTTTATATTAAATTTTTATAATAAATATTTAAAAAATAAATATATATTATATATAAATAAATATATATTATATATAAATAAATATTATATTAATATTAAAAAATAAATAATAAAACATAAATATAATTACAAAATAAAATGTTTAATACTGATTTAAATGGGTTATGGCAAGAATGTAAAAATAATCAAATTTTACATTTAGTTATGTTATTTGGAATATGTATATTTTTATATTCAATGCTTAATAATTATATGAAACAAAAAAGCGATTTTAATAATATAGTAATGCTTAAACATATGCTAAATGCTAATAAATGTGATAATAACAATACCATTCCAAGAATAGATGAAGCAATAATTAGAGATACTATTAATTTACCAAATAGAAATCCTGCGTTATTAACCTCAAGTATGGTTTATCCAGAACCAACTAAACCTACAGATGAAGATGTTAGAAAAACACGTATGGATGTGTTAAATATGTTTTATGATTCATTTGATGATGATGTTACAAGTATTACATCAAGACCACAAAATTTATATATTATACCTTAGATTAATTTATTTTATTTTATTTTATTATTTTTATATATTGATATACTATTAGTTAGTTAATTAATATAGTATTTTTTAATATTTTTATTTTTCTATTATAATTTTTCTATTATAATTTTTCTAATTATAATGTAATACATACTATTTTATTAAAATGGTATTACAAACAAAACAAAATAAAACAAAAAAATCTACTAAAAGTAAAAAAACAAAAAAATCTACTAAACTTAAATTAGGATGTCATATAAGCGTATCACCAAGTATATTAGATGGTATTAAATATGGTGAAAGTATAGGTGGTAATGCTTTACAACTATTTATGGGTAATAAACTTTCGTTTTCTCTTAAACAAAAAACCAAACTCGAACCTGATGAATGTAAAACTATTAAAAACTATGTATCTAGAAACAATATTACACTTTTTATACATTCTCCTTATGTATTAAATTTTTGTAGTTATTCCGCAACGAGTGGTCGTATTCAATATCAACACGCTAATATTCAATATGATTTAAAATATGGTTCTCTTATTGGTGCTAAATGTGTTGTTTTACATATTGGTTTTAAAACTAAATTAACTGAAGAAGAAGCATTACATAATTTAGTATCAAATATTGTTAAAATCGCTAAACATATGCCTACAAATATTACTTTAGGCTTAGAAACATCAGCCTGTAGAGGCTCAGAATTTGGTTGTTCTATAGAAGAATTAAAACTCATTTGGGATGGTATTCATAAAGATAATAAAAATATTAAAAATATTAAAAATATAGGGTTTATTATTGATACAGCTCATATTTTTGTAAGTGGTTATGATATATCAACTGTATCTGGAATTACAAATTATTTAGATACATTTGATAAAATGATTGGATTAAAACATATATTAGGTTTTCATATTAATGATTCTCGTTATGATGTAGGTGAAAAAAAAGATGAACATCGCGGAATAGGTAAAGGTAAAATCTATAATTCACCAGAAGGTTTAAAAGCATTAGCCTATATTAAACATTTATGTAATAAAAAAAATATACCAATGATATTAGAAACTCATAGTGCAGGAAGTCCTGAAAAAGAAGAAAGTAAAGAATATGACTATGAAATAGATTTAATTAGAAAAATGTAAATTTATTAACACATATAAATTTTTTAAATTTATTTTCATTAATAAATAAAATATAAAAATATAATTTTAAACTATATAAAAAGTATTCTCCAGAAAGAATTTATAATTTATATCATAAATATACAATAATATATGATAATTATACTATAAAAATGATTAAAAGAACTAAAGAACAAAGACAAAATGAAATTAAACCTATATTAAAAAAATTAAATGAATTACATTTAAAACCTAATATTGATGGTATTAAACAATTATATCAACATATTAAGACATATATAGATAATAGTGATAATAATATTAATATTAACTCTGGAGAATGTAATAATATTAATGATGATGAAAATATTAATATTCACATACCGTGTCCCGAATTAAATATTCTTATTAAAGGAGTATTAGAAGTAAATATAAATAAAAAAAGTTGGGTTAAATTAGAATGTTTAGTTAGACCAGAAGAAGACTAAAAAAGAACAAATTATTTATTTTATTTTATAATTTTAAATCTTATAGCAATTATTTTATATTTTTCTTCATCTTCTTTTTTTGGATAATATTTATAATAAACTTTCACACCATCTTCTATAGTATCAATACCTGGTAAGCATTTTTCTAATTTTTCTTTTTCTAAATATTCTTTAAAAGAGGTGTATTTATGGATACTTGTTATTTTAATTGTATAATTTCTCATAAAGTCTAATTCTGTATTAACAACTTTTATACAATCTCCTTTAGTTAATGATGCGAAATCGCCTTTATTTAATCTACCTTCAACTGTTTTTAATCCAACTTTAATAAGTGAAAACCAAGGTTCAGATATAATTTTAGTTATTAGTTTAGACATTTTAGTATTATTTTATATTATTAAGTTATATTATTAAGTTATATTTTAATTTAATATAGTATAATTTAATCAAAAAATAAAAAATAAAAAAATATCAATTTTTATTTATATAATAATATCAAGTTATTAAGTCATTCAATTTAATGACTTATTCCATTTTCCTTTTCTTTTTAACAGGTTCATCATTATCGACATCCATAAAACCCGCTCCATTATGTAATTGACTTGTTGTAAACATATTTTTATGATTTTTAAATTTTCTTGTTTTAACAGCGTGACAATTATGACATAATGCTTGTAAATTTTCTAATTCATTATTACTAGTTATACTAACTTCATCAATATGGTCTATAGCATATCCTGAATCATCAAATAATCCATTATTATAAATCCAAAAAGGGCATAGATAACCAGTTAAATTTAATGATGGTTTAAATGGACTATTAGCACATCTATTATATTGTCTATTAACAATTAAATCTTTTGTTTTTTGCGTTATTGTTTTACGTACATATGTAGGTGTTTTTTTAATTTTAGTTTCTTTTGACATTTTTCTGTATTATAAGTTTAATCGTTATGTAATAATTTAAAAGTTATAAAATAAAATAAATAATCAATTTTTATTATGTTTTTATTAAATAAATATGAATAAATATGAATAAATATGAATAAATATGAATAAATATGAATAAATATGAATAAATATGAATAAATATGAATAAATATAATTAAGA
>Ga0209534_10001641_pt1 | contig 23142 bp, 16 predicted proteins | sample COG_07_FD_184751 | JGI IMG/M metagenome (GOLD analysis project Ga0209534, IMG submission 184751) | Pelagic Microbial community sample from North Sea - COGITO 998_met_07 (SPAdes) (version 2) | ecosystem: Environmental > Aquatic > Marine > Neritic zone/Coastal water | place: Helgoland, sampling...
ACGAGTTTATTAAGGATGAAGTTGATTCCTCAGTTTTAGAAATATTTAAAAACGGAACATTTATTAATGGACCCTCTGTCAAAAAATTTCAATCTGATTTAGAAAATTATTTAGAAGTAAAACATGTGATTCCGTGCGCTAACGGAACAGATGCTTTACAAATAGCATTAATGAGTTTGAATTTGCAGCCAGGTGATGAAATTATCACATCAGATTTTACTTTTGCTGCAACTGTTGAGGTAATAGCTTTATTGGGTCTGAAGCCTGTTTTAGTTGATATTGAAGAAGATACTTTCAATATTAATTGTGATGAAATTAAAAAAGCAATAACTAAAAAAACTAAAGCTATTATTCCGGTTCATTTATTTGGTCAGGTTGCCAATATGGACAAGGTAATGGAAATAGCAAAGTCGAATAATCTATTTGTAATTGAAGATAATGCCCAGGGTTTAGGATCCAATTATTTGTCATCCAATAATACTATTCAGAAATCTGGAACTATTGGGGATATTGGTACAACATCCTTCTTTCCATCTAAAAATTTAGGTTGCTATGGCGATGGTGGAGCAATTTTCACAAATAACGATGATTTAGCTCATACTATTAGAGGAATTGTTAATCATGGTATGTATGTTAGATATCATCATGATGTTGTTGGAGTAAATTCAAGATTAGATAGTGTTCAAGCAGCTATATTATCTGTTAAATTACCACTCTTAGATTTTTATAATGAAAGAAGAAAAGAAGCTTCTCTTTTATATTCAAAAGAATTAAATCAAAGTAAAAATCTTTTGATTCCTTTTGCAAAGTATAATTGTCAGTCTCATGTATTCCATCAATATACCCTTAGAGTTCTAAGTGGAAATAGAGATGAATTGTCTAAATTTTTAAATGACAATAATATTCCTCATGGTATTTATTATCCAATTCCATTACACAAACAAAAAGCCTATGCCAATGCAAGTTATGATGAAGAAAATTTTAAAATTTCTAACATGATGTCTAAGCAAGTTATCTCTCTGCCAATGCACTCTGAATTAGATCGTGATCAGATCAAATTTATTTGTAATAAAGTAAATGAGTTTTTTAAAGCTCAGGAAAACTAACGTCTACGTTTCTATCAATTTTTTTAATAAGTCCTTGTAAAACTTTTCCAGGTCCAATTTCTATAAAATTTGTTGTTCCGCTTTTTATCATCTCATTTACACTCTGAGTCCATTTTACGGGTGAGGTTAGCTGAGATATTAAATTCTCTTTTATTTTTTCAACTGATGTTTCAGCTTTTGCATTTACATTTTGGTAGATAGGACAAATTGGATTGTTGAACGAGGCCTTTTCAATGGCTAATGATAGTTCTTTTTTTGCATCTATCATTAGTTCTGAGTGAAAAGCTCCACCAACAGGAAGTATAAGTGCTCGTCTTGCTCCTGCATGTGTAAGTTTTTCACAAGCCAATTTAACTGCACTTAGCTCTCCTGAAATTACAACTTGCCCAGGACAATTATAATTTGCTGCTACTACAATTCCTTCAACTTCTTCGCAGATTTTTTCAATAATATTATTTTCTAGTGCAAGAATTGCAGCCATTGTTCCATTTGTTTTTTCACATGATTCCTGCATTGCTTTAGCTCTTATGGAAACCAATTTAAGTCCATCTTCATAATTTAAAACTCCAGAAGCAACCAGAGCTGAAAATTCTCCTAGTGAATGTCCTGCAACTAAGTCTGGTTTAAAAGATTCTCCAAGAACTTTTAATATAGCCATAGAATGTATGAAAATTGCAGGCTGTGTAACTTTTGTTTGAGTTAAATCCTCTTTTGAACCCTCAAACATTATCTTAGAAATATCAAATTCTAATATTTCTTCTGCTTTTGTAAATAAAGGTTTTATAGCGTCATACTTTAAAAATAGATCATGACACATTCCAGTGAACTGAGATCCTTGACCAGGAAATATATATGCTTTCATTTAATTGATTTTATCATATCTTAAAAAAGAAAAATCATATTCATTTTTTTCATCTTTAAGTCTTTTTTCACGTTTAACTTCTTGCCATTTTTCTAAATTAATTTCAGGAAATAAAGTGTCTCCCTCAATAGAAGTATGAACTCTTGTTAATTCTACTCTGTCTGCTATGTCAATTGACAACTTATATATTTCACCTCCACCAATAATAAATGGCTGACTATCGTTTTCAGCTACTTTTAATGCTTTTTCCAATGAGTTTACAACTATGGCGTCTTTGGCTTTGTAATCAGTTTTTCTAGTTATAATTACGTTTGTTCTGTTTGGAAGAGCTTTAGGCATTGATTCAAAAGTTTTTCTTCCCATTATAACAAAATGTCCTTTTGTTAAATCTTTAAAATGTTTAAGGTCATCGCTTAAATGCCAGATTAACTTATTGTCTTTTCCAATGATATTATTTTCACTTGCTGCTGCAATTAAAGTAACTGTATTTTTTGGATTGTTTTGTGAAAATAATTGAGATTCTGCAATTACTCTAGCTTCTTTTTCAAGTTCAGTTTTTATTTCAGCAATTTTAATTTGTTGCTTATCTACCAATCTTTTCATTTGCTTTTTTTCCCATTCTTTTCCCATAAATTTATTCGTTACATAGACATTAAAAAAGTGGAACAAAAAAAGAATAAACCATATTGAGCATATCCAATAAGACCATGGATAATCAAATAAAACAATTTCTTTTTTAAACTCAAATACTAAATTTGACGTTAACAAAGAAATGATTCCAACTACCATTAAAGAGAAGTGAAAAAAAAGTCTTTTTTTAGACTTAATTCTACTTTGAGCGTATTCAATTAATGCAATTTGATCTTCATTAATATCAGAACTATTATTGTTTTTAAATAGCATAATTGTAAATTGAGGTACAAAAATAATATTTTAAATCACATTATTAATTTTTATAATCATTATCAATGAAATTTCCTGCATTAGAAAATAAAATATATCTGGATACCGCTAGATCAGGACTCATGTACAATGAACTACTTAGCTGGAGAAAAGAACATGAAAATGATTTTTTAAACAGAGGAAGTCAATTTAGATTAAATCATGAGATTTTATTAGAAAAAACTAGAACTGAAATAAATAAATTTTTAGGATCTAATAATTTGACTACGTTTCTTGTTCAAAATTTCTCTGTCGGATTAAGTCTATTGCTAAAAACTATTAAAACGGACAAAACTGTTTTGATGGTAAAAGATGATTACTCAAGTATAATTAATCAAGTCTTGTGCTCTGGACTAAAACATACTTTGGTAGACAATAATTTTGATGTTGAAGCTCAAATCCTGAACGGAATCAACAAATACAATCCTGATTTATTTATTTTCTCAATAGTTCAACATATTGACGGCACTTTTATTGATTTAGATTTTATTAAACAAGTTAAAAAAGATTTCCCCCAAATTTTGATTATAGCTGATGGAACTCAGTTTTGTGGGACCCAGTTTTTTAATTTTCAAAGTTCAGAAATTGATGTTTTAATAAGTAGTGGATACAAATGGATGATGGGTGGATATGGTAATGGCTTTATTTCTTTTAATGATAAGTATCAGAAATCTCATTTTAAAATAAACGAGCAATATTTTATGGACTTATTTGAACCTGGACATCATGACACCCTAAATTTTGGTAGTTTACTTTTTTCATTAAAAAAAATATCAAATTATGGAATTGATAAAATTGAAAAAAAAATTAATTTACTTTCATTTTATACTTTAGAAAAACTCAAAACAAAAAAAGTACTGGCATCAAAAATTATTAAAAGATCATCACATTCAAATATTTTTAATATTAGGGGAGATGAAAAATTATTTCAACATCTTTTAGAAAACAATATCATATGTTCAAAGCGTGGAGATGGAATAAGAATAAGTATTAATTTTTATAATACTAAAGATGAAATTGATTATTTTTTATCTATTTTTTCACTTTATTCTAACAATTCGAAAGTAGAAATTCCAGAATCAGAGGATGAGTTATGATTATCAACAGTTACAATTCTCCAATAATACGTTCCAGGATCACTTAAAGTTAATGATCTTTTGGTAGCCCCCCAATTTTTTACTAATATGCTAGAGCCGTCAACTTTATCAATATAGATGTCAAATACGTGAGTATCATTGGAATCAATATCGGAAAATGACCAGGAAAGTTGTATTTGACCTGAATTTACAGAAGAACCCGGTTTTGGAGTTATTATTTCAGCAGGAAAAGGTGCATGATTTTTTAATGGCTCACCAGATAAATAAAACTTCCATTTATCACTTTCTGCTACAAAAGAAGTTGAGTTAGATGAAATAATTTGCCATGAATAAGGATATCCCTTAGTCAAAGTAATTTCAGCTGAGGTTGAGGTAGTAGTATTAGTACTTATTTCATTTGTAATTAAATTTTTAACATTAATAGTATATGAAGTTGTATTATTTGAAGAATTCCATTCAAATTTAACAGCATCTACTTCTAAGCATTCTGAATTATTATCAGGCTTACTCAAAACAGATTTTGAAGGTTTTTGAGGTGCTGGAGGATCAACTGGACCACCGCCATCATCTGTACCACCTCCTCCACAAGAGATTAATAGAACACTTAATAAAGAAATTGTAAATATATTTTTTTTCATTATTCTCTAATTATTTTAACCGATTTGTTTACTGTTTTAGATTCAATTTGTAATATGTATACACCTGATTTCAGATTTGAAAAAGGAACACTTACTGATCTGTTAAATGGTACTTCGTTATCTTTTATCCATATTATTCTTCCGGAAATATCAAATAGTGTCATGTTGATGTTATTATCATTTCCACCAACCCAAAGTTTTGATGATTCGTTAGCAGGATTTGGACTGAACAAAACATCTTCTGAAATGAAAATAGTTTCTTCAAACACTCCTTGGCATTCCATATCAGTAGTAACCTTAATAGAGTTAAAACCGGTTTTTAAAGACAAGTCAATTTGATTTTTAGAAGTTTTAATTAATTCTCCATTTAAAATAATATTATAATTTTCGCTACCTGACATGTTTAAAGAAACTTGATTGCTTTCTCTGTTTATACTAGAAAGAACACTTAGGTCTACAGGCTCTTGTATATTTAAGTTATAGCACTGTTTATAGTTAGGAAATCTGTCGTTTGTTAGGCACAGTTCGTATATACCAGCCTCTAAGTCGTTTAAATTCCAAGAATTATTGTCAATCACAACAGGGTTAAAGTTAAAATTTAGCGCACTACTGGTTAACGATATAGTAAATGGATATTCACCCCATTCTCCTTTAATTTTAAGATCAATAAGTCCATCATTTGCCGATCTACAAACTTCATTCGTATAAAATAAAGTAAAGGTGTCGTTAGGAATTGGATTAGGATCACAAACATCCCCTACATTATCACCATCATAGTCATCTTGATTGGGATTGTATGTGTTTTCACAATTGTCATCGCTATTTTTTACACCATCGTTATCATAATCGTTTGAAACTACTTCTAGATTTAAACCAACAGATTCGATGGTTTGGCCAGCAGCAGTAGCATTAATTAATACAGGGTAAACTTTAGCTTCAGCACTGTCTGAAATGGTAATTTCGATAACTAATTCTCCATCTTCATTAATGGTAATTGGATTAGATTGATCATAGTTTATATTTGTATTATCTGGTAAACCGTTAATTTCAAAAGTAGTTTCAAAATCATAATCTGAAAAAACTCTATATTTTACTTTAAAAGATCCTGTTTCAGTTTGTTCAAGAGTAAGCTTAGGCGTAGGAACACTTAATTGAAGTAAAGGACCGTCTGAAGAAAAATAAGATGAAAAAACTCCTCTTCCATAAGTAGATGCAAACACTTTGTAATCGTCTCTTAAGTCAAGATCTGTAACTCTAACATTACTCATTCCATTAAATCCAGGACTCCATTTGGGAGAATTATCGAAAAAGTTTTTAGTGTACCAAATTCCTAAGTCGGTTCCTACTATAACTTCACTTAGAACAATTGGGTTTTGTAAAACAGATCTTATGGGCAAATTAGGTAATCCCCCATTATTTTCATCACCTTCTTTATTTTCCCATGTTTCACCTCCATCTTTGGAATAAAAAATATTTACAACAGAATAATTATGAAAAGTTACCATTATTTCATTCTCATTTAACCCAAACTCAATATCAGAAACACTACCTAAAAATTCGTTGCCAGTGATGTTTGTATATGTGGGAGTGGTAGTATTAGCATTTTCAACCTTTAATACAGTTCCATTTTCTTGACCAATCATTAAAGTAGAGGAATCTGTAGTATGTGGGGACACTGTCAGTGCAGATATATTTGATCTTATTTGTGAATTTGAGAGTAAGCGACTAGGGGCATTTGAATTTTTATCATCCTCATTAAAATCATCCCATCCGTAATAAGAAATAACTTGAAAATTACTTCCACTATAATTTGAATAGATTATACCAAAATTAGAATCTAACGCTTGAACATTAATAAAATCTCCGTATGTAGTACTTTCTGAATTTATGGTAAAATTTTGGTTACTTTTAAAGTCATATGCTTCAACTGATCTGTTATAAACATAATTAGCAATAAAATAGGGTTTATTTATATTTTGAGAAAACATAGACGCTGCTCCGTCTCCGCCAGAGACATCTATACTTGAAGTTATTGTGTTTTCTCTATCAGTTTGAAATTGTGTACCATTGTCTTGCGCACCTGAAAGAAAAACATCTGTAATTCCTGAAACAGATTTATTTTTTGATCTATAATAGGCAAGATCATTTCCTCTAATTTGCTTGTTCAAGTCTTTAAACATTTCAGATGGTGCTACTCCAATTGTATAAAATTGTGATGTGATAAAATTATTATTTCTTGATGATATTACTTCACTTGTTCCATTTGTGTTGCTAAAATAAATACCACCATCATTACCGAAAACTTTTTTCGAAGAATCGTAATTTCCAAAAGCCATGTTGTGTTGATCAGCATGGGCGTAGGTGTGATTGCTGCCGTACCAATGAGAAAATTGATTCCACGGATTTGAAGTTGCATTTTCTGCTCCCGATGTTGATTTAAATAAGTCAATTCCTCCAACAAATATAGTTTGAGGATTGTTTGGATCGGATTCTATTAAAAGATCATAAAATGACTGACCTCTTGTAAAATCATCAGCATCGATTCCTCCATCACTATCATCAGGAAGTGTTAGTTCTGTTGGAGGAGTTGTAAATTCGTTAGTTGATTTAATAATTGTCACTGGGTTTTCTGCAGCTAGTGCATAAATATCTCCATTTGAAGCAATTTCAAGTTCAGTCCTTCTTGCATTTTCTGCCCCATCATCATAAGTTATGGTATGTTTTGTACTGAAAGCTGAAACTTCAGAGTTTGCCACTAAAATTGTTCCCCCGCCAGACCCTCTGTGATTTCTAGTTGTAGAAACCCATAATTTATTATCTGGTGCTATCTCTAAATCCATTGGCTGATAAGAATATGGAGAGCTATCAATATAAAAAGGAATTTTATCCCAAACAGAAGAAGTATTATCACTAGATTTCCATATTCCGTAATCGTCAACTCCAAATATATGATTACTATCGTCTCTGTGAGTTGAAACACCCGCAGCTACAATGACTTCTGATGTTCCATCGTTATCTCTAACAACAACATCATTAATGTAAAATACTCCAGGGCTCACTGTTCTACCAGCATCTGCTAATGTCTCTATTGCCAGAGATACTGTTAAAGTTCCAGAATTAATTGCGTTTTTTATTTGATTTGCATAATTAGCAGAAATCATGACTGATGGTATGCTAATGTCGTCACCTCCATCACCACCCATAGTTATTGGGGCAGATGTCCAGTTATCTTGTGATCCATCGTCTCTATTAACTACCACAACTGCTAATGCTCCTGCGGCTTCTGCTTTTTGTACTTTAGAAACAAATGAACAATCTCCTCTTTCAATAAATGCTATTTTATTTTTTAGTTCGGAGGAGTTTATTAAAGTCTGACATGCATCGTATTGTGAACCTCCAACTCCGTCAGAGGAATCTCCACTTGTGTCATTGTCATCTGCTAAAATTAAATCACCTTGAATTGGATTAGTAGTTAGGGATGGACCAAATCCTGCTGCAATGTAAGTGTATGGACCAATTTCATTATTAATAACTTTAACAAAATTACCTTCACTTCTATAAACAGTTTTGTTTTCAGATTTTCCTCCAAATACATTAGACCATGTTTGTCCAGCATCAGTAGATTTCCATAGACCATTACCAAGGGCTTCAGCTCCAGTGTAAGATTCTCCAGTACCAACGTAAAAAATATTTAGATCATTTGGGTCGTAAACTATTGATGATACAGGAATATTTTCAGGGATACCACCAATATGTTCCCAAACCGAGTCTGCGTTAGAGATATTAGTATTTTTAAATAAACCTCCGCTAACTCCACCTGCAAAAACTGTTTCATCATTTTTATCGTTTGGATCAAACATTAATCCTTTTGTTCTTCCACCAACATTTGAAGGACCTCTACTAATCCAGCTCATTTCATCTGATTCTCCTGGAACAGTAAAAGACTTAATTAATGGATTGTTGGATTTGTTTAAATTAAATTGTAATTCAAATAAATCATCAATATCAGGTTTGCCAGTCATTGGGTTCATTGAAAGTTCCCATATTTTTTCCTGATACTTGTTAGGAGGAAGGTTATTTTTTTTTCTTTCCGATCTTGTTAATTCGTAAGTTGATTTGACAGGACTGTTTTTTAGATTTTTTGAGTGTACAGACCTCTTGTAAGAAAACAATAAATTATTATAATTATTTAATCCAACAAGGAATATAAATAATAATGAGTAGAGAGTTATTTGTTTGTTAAATTTCAAAATCTTTTATTTTTTTTTATAAATATCAAATTACATGCCGTTTATGCTAATCTTATTTTTTAGCTACACAAGTTATAGAATTATTGTTTATTTAAATAAAATATTTTCAAAGAATTAATGAAATCTCCGAAGGATAATTATAAAAATTACATACTAAAATGAATTTTTTTTAAAAATTATTAAACAGCTACATCTCCTTTAATGTGAGGATGTGCATTATAATCACTAATTTCAAAATCTTTAAATTTAAAATCGTTTATATTATCAACCTTTTTTAAGATTTTTAATTTTGGCAAATCTCTAGGTTCTCTGGTGAGTTGAAGATTTAATTGTTCGATATGGTTATTGTATATGTGTGCATCTCCAAATGTATGAACAAAATCTCCAGATTCGTAACCACAAACATGGGCTATCATTTCAGTAAGTAAAGCGTATGAGGCTATGTTGAAAGGAACTCCTAAAAATATATCAGCACTTCTTTGATAAAGTTGACAGGATAATTTATTGTTGTGCACATAAAATTGAAAAAAAGCATGGCATGGAGGAAGGGCTGCTTTACCTTTTTTAACATTTTCTTCAAAACTTTCTTTTGGGTCCGGAAGAACGCCTGGATTCCATGCTGTTACTAGCATTCTTCTGCTATCTGGATTTTGTTTTAAAGTATTTATAACTTCCGAAACTTGATCAATACCGTCACTGTTCCAATTTCGCCACTGGTGTCCGTAAACAGGGCCTAAATCTCCATTAGAATCAGCCCAAGCGTCCCAAATTTTTACACCATTATTTTTTAAATATTCAATATTAGTTTCTCCTTTTATAAACCATAAAAGTTCATGAACTATCGATTTCAAATGAACTTTCTTTGTTGTAATCATTGGAAATCCTTTTGATAAATCGAAACGCATTTGATAACCAAATACACTTTTTGTACCTGTCCCAGTTCTGTCGGATTTTTTATTACCATTTTCTAAAACATGCTTAACTAAATCTAAATATTGTTTCATTGTTATAAATAAAATTTAAAAGTATAAATTAATTAAAATTGAGCATAAAAATATCCTTTAACTTATTAAAAAATATTAACCAATTATCATTCCAGCAATAGTAGCTGATAATAGTGAAGCTAAAGTTCCTCCAAGAACTGCAATCATTCCAAATTTTGATAAATTTGTTCTTTGGTTTGGAGCCAATGATCCAATTCCACCTATTTGAATTCCAATTGAAGCAAAGTTTGCAAATCCACATAACATATAGGTTGCCATTATTATCGATTTTTCGTATTGTAAATGGACTAAATTAGAAATATCTTTAAGTTCAGCTAATTGCATATAACCAATAAACTCACTCACAGCCAATTTTATACCTAAGAGTTGACCCATTAATGCCATATCTTCTTTTGCAACTCCAATTATCCACATTACTGGAGAAAATGTATAGCCTAAAATAAATTCTATTGAAAGGAATTGGTAGGTTGTGTTTTCACTTATCCAGTAATTTAATCCAGAAATAGCTCCCACTTTTTCAAAGCCAAAATTTATCATTGCTATAAAAGCAATAAATACCAAAAGCATAGCACCAACATTTGCTGCTAATTTTAATCCTTCAGTTGTTCCATTTGCTATGGCATCTAACAAATTTGAACCAATTTTATCTTGTGAAACTGAAACATCTTTATTAATTGTGTCTGTTTCTGGGAACAAAATTTTTGAAATAACAATTGCACCTGGTGCAGCCATAACTGAGGCAGTAAGTAAATGTTTAGCATAAAAAAGTTTTAAAACCTCATCTTCTCCTCCAAGAAACCCTATGTATGCGGCCAAAACACCTCCTGCTACAGTAGCCATTCCTCCAATCATAACTAAAAGAATTTCAGACTTAGTCATCTTATCTAAGTACGCTTTAATCATTAATGGAGCTTCGGTTTGACCTAAAAAAATATTTCCTGCAACACTTAAACTTTCAGCGCCTGAAATATTTAAAAGCTTGCTTAAGCTTAATGCTAATATTTTTACAACTTTCTGAATAACACCAAGATAAAATAGAACAGATGTCAATGCTGAGAAGAATATAATGGTTGGAAGAACTTGAAATAAAAACACATATCCAAAAGTTTCAACATTGACCATGTCACCAAGAAGAAACTTACTTCCTTCCATTGTAAAATCTAAAGTTTTAACAAATATTTTTCCAAAAAATTCAAAGATTTTCTGTACGAAATCGACTTTTAAAACAAGAATGGCTAAAATTAATTGTGTTGACAATCCCATTAGGGCATATTTCCAATTTATTGCTTTTCGATTATTACTGAAAAGATAGGCTACAAATATTAGAAAAATCATTCCTATAATTCCTCTTAAAATACTTTCAAAAGAAAATCCTTGACTAAGAATTATTTCATTTTGTAAAATTTTATTACTTAAAAACCCTATTAAATAACTATTCATTTTTATTAGTTAGTTTGTCTCTTAATTGAGCAGCTAATTCGTAATCTTCATTTTTTACAGCTATCTCTATTGCATTTTTTATTTGTTTAATTGACATTTTATTAAAATCAACTTTTTTTGATTTATCGCTCTGTTTTTTTACTTTTTCTCCCCTAGCTTTTATTATTATCCCTGCTTTTTCTAATACACTTTCATAAGTAAAAATGGGAGAATTAAACCTTATTGCTAATGCTATGGCATCAGATGTTCTGGAGTCTATAATTTCTTCGATATTATCTCTTACACAAATCAAACTAGAAAAAAAAACTCCATCAATAATTTTATGAATGATAACTTGCTTTATTTTAATTTCAAAACAATCAGAGAAATTTTTAAATAAATCATGAGTTAATGGTCTTGGTGGTTTAATTTCTTTTTCTAATGCTACTGCTATTGATTGGGCTTCAAATCCTCCAATCACAACAGGAAGTTTTCTTTTACCATCTTTTTCAGACAATAATAATGCGTATGCACCATTCGTATTTTGGCTGTAGGAAATTCTGTCTATTGTTAAACGAATTAAACTCATTCAGTTAGAGGGGTAAATAATTCCTTCTAAAATATTAAAAATTTATGAGTTTTGTGCTTTAAATTCTTTTAGTTTTTCATTCAATCTTGGGACTACATCAAAGGCATCTCCAACAACTCCATAATCAGCAGCTTTAAAAAAGGGTGCTTCAGGATCGTTGTTGATTACAACTTTAATTTTCGACGAATTAATTCCAGCCAGGTGTTGAATTGCACCAGAAATTCCAATAGCTATGTACAAATTAGTTGCTACTGGTTTTCCTGTCTGACCTACGTGCTCACTGTGTGGTCTCCAACCCATATCAGAAACTGGTTTAGAGCATGCTGTAGCTGCTCCTAATGTGTCTGCTAAATCTTCAATTAAATTCCAATTTTCGGGACCTTTCATTCCTCTTCCTGCTGAAACAACAATATCAGCATCTGCAATAGAAATTTGACCTGAAACTTTTTCAGACGAGTCTACAGTTAAATCTGAACTTTGAACATCAATGCTCAGGTTTTCTATAACTGAATCAACGGAATTTTCAACTAAACCAAAAGAATTGTTAGATAGTCCAATAATTATTCTATCTGAACTTACAGAAGAATCACTAAAAGCTTTGTTTGTAAACGCAGTTCTCTTGACTGTAAATGGCTCTAAATTAGTTGGAAGCCCAATTACATTATTAACATATGCCGCGTTAATTTCAGCTGCAAATAATGGAGCTAGATATTTTGAATCTAAACTGCTACTTATTACAAAGTAATTAGAATTTGTTTGATTTGCTACTTTAGAAATAACGTTTGCAAAACTACTAGCACTAAATTTATTTAAATCTTCGTTATTAACTTTAATTATCTTTTTAATACCATAATTACTTAATTCACTAACATCTTCAGCGTTAATTGTTAAAGCAATAACATCAGTATTTAGTAATTTTGCTAATTCACATGAATATGAAGCTAGTTCAAATCCATTTTTTTTTATTTTTCCGTTTGATGTTTCTATGTAGGTTAGTATGGGCATAATTTATAAAACTTTAGCTTCGTTATGAAGCAGATTAATTAATTCATCGAGATTATCAGCATCAACAAGTTTTACAGCTTGTTTAGGCTCAGGTTTATAAAACTTGAGAGTATTTGTGTTTGAGGAGAAGTCAAATGCTTCTAAAACCTCTAGAGGTTTTTGTCTAGCTTGCATTATTCCTCTCATATTGGGTATCCTTAAATCACTTTCTTCAACTAATCCTTTTTGACCTCCAATAATCAGAGGAAGACTACAGTTTAAAGTTTCTTTTCCACCATCTATTTCTCTATCTATTTCAACTTTTCCATTGTCAATTTCTAGTTTGGTACAATTAGTTACATAATTCATTTTTAAAAGTCCAGCTATAAGCCCTGGAACCATTGCACCATTGTAGTCTATCGATTCCCTACCTGTAATAATCAAGTCGTAGGAATTGGTTTTTATATACTCTACGATTTGTTTGGCAACAAAAAAACCATCCAATGGTTCTGAATTAATTCTTATGGCTTTATCAGCTCCAATTGCTAATGCTTTTCTTAAGGTAGGTTCAGATGAGGAATTTCCAACATTTATAACATCAATCGAAGCGCCTTGCTTTTCTTTTAACCACATTGCTCTAGTCAATCCAAATTCGTCATTTGGGTTAATAACAAATTGAACACCTTGAGTATCAAATTTTGTATCACCATCTGTAAAATTGATTTTGGAAGTTGTGTCTGGAACATGACTTATACAAACTAAAATTTTCATAAATAATATTAAAATTATTAAACAAATATATATAAAAATCCGAAAAATACTATGCATGCATAGTATTTATTTTAATAATAAAAACATTAAAATCTTTAAATATTTAATATTTTTGCATGAAATTTTAATTCAATATGAGAGTTATTCAGTTTAGAGAGGCAATATGCGAAGCTATGTCAGAGGAGATGAGATTAGATCAGTCAATTTTTTTGATGGGAGAAGAGGTAGCTGAATACAATGGTGCTTACAAAGCTTCCAAAGGAATGTTAGATGAATTTGGAGATAAAAGAGTGATTGACACTCCAATCTCTGAGCTTGGATTTGCTGGAATTGGAGTTGGATCTACAATGACTGGTAATAGACCAATAATTGAATTCATGACATTTAATTTTGCACTTGTAGGTATTGATCAAATTATAAATAATGCTGCAAAAATTAGACAAATGTCAGGAGGTCAGTTTCCGTGTCCAATTGTTTTTAGGGGGCCAACTGGTTCCGCGGGTCAATTAGCTGCAACTCACTCTCAAGCATTTGAAAGTTGGTATGCAAATTGCCCGGGATTAAAGGTAATAGTTCCCTCAAATCCTTACGATGCAAAAGGTTTATTAAAGTCAGCCATTAGAGATAATGACCCTGTAATATTTATGGAGTCCGAGCAAATGTATGGTGATAAATGTGAAGTGCCTGAAGAGGAATATTTAATCCCAATCGGAAAGGCGGAGGTAAAGGTTATTGGAAAAGATGTAACTCTAATTTCATTTGGAAAAATATTAAAAGAAGCGCAAATTGCGGTTGATAAACTTAAAGAAGAGGGTATTGAAGTTGAATTAATTGATCTAAGAACCATAAGACCATTAGATATGGATACTATTTTGGAATCAGTAAAAAAAACTAACAGGCTGGTTATATTGGAAGAATCATGGCCTTTTGGTAATATTTCAACTGAAATTACTTATCAAGTACAAAATCAAATATTTGATTATTTAGATGCACCAATAGAAAAAATAAATACTGCAGATACTCCTGCACCATACTCTCCAGTTCTACTTTCAGAGTGGTTACCAAATAGTGAAGATGTTATCAAATCTATTAAGAAGGTAATGTATAAATAATAATCAATTTTGTAATTCACCCTATTTGACTACTTTTGCGATCAAAATAAAATTAAATAATATAAATATATAATATGGAATCTTTAGCTATTTACATGCCTATAATCCTGGCTTTAATTGGATTAGCTTACATGCTTTACAAGAAATCTTGGGTTATGAAACAAGATGCTGGTGACGGAAAAATGAAAGAAATTTCTGATCACATTTATGAAGGAGCATTAGCTTTTTTAAACGCTGAGTATAAATTATTAGCCGTATTTGTTTTTGTAGTTAGTTTAGCTTTAGCAGGTGTTTCTGTTGTTGTTCCTACTACGCATTGGTTAATTGTTATTGCTTTTATTTTTGGTGCTGTTTTTTCTGCATGGGCAGGAAATATGGGAATGAAAATAGCAACCAAAACTAACGTTAGAACTACTCAAGCAGCCAGAACAAGTTTGCCAACTGCTTTAAAAATATCATTTGGAGGTGGAACTGTTATGGGATTAGGTGTTGCTGGGTTAGCAGTACTTGGATTAACAGCATTTTTCATTTTATTTTTTAATTACTTTATGGATGGAGTTTGGACTAGTAGTGAAGATATGACAATTGTTTTAGAAACATTGGCAGGTTTCTCACTTGGTGCCGAATCGATTGCATTGTTTGCTAGAGTTGGTGGTGGAATTTATACGAAAGCTGCAGACGTAGGTGCTGATTTAGTAGGTAAAGTTGAAGCAGGAATTCCTGAAGATGATCCTAGAAATCCAGCTACAATTGCTGATAACGTAGGAGACAATGTAGGAGATGTTGCAGGAATGGGTGCAGATTTATTTGGTTCTTATGTTGCCACAGTTCTTGCAGCAATGGTTCTTGGAAATTACGTTATTGAGGATATGGGCGGAAGTATTTCGGACGCTTTTGGAGGAATAGGACCAATTTTACTTCCTGTCGCAATAGCTGGTGCTGGAATAATTATTTCAATAATTGGAACATTACTAGTAAATATAAATTCTAATGATGCTAAGGAAGATGAAGTAATGAGTGCGTTAAATAAGGGTAATTGGACGTCAATAATTTTAGTTGGTATTTCATGTTATATTTTATGTGACTGGATGCTTCCTGAAACTATGAAAATGGAATTCTTTGGAGAAGGATTAAAAGAAATTTCTTCAATGAGTGTATTTTACGCAACCCTAGTAGGATTAGTAGTTGGAGCTGTTATTTCATCTGTTACTGAATATTACACTGGACTTGGAAAAAGTCCAATTTTAAAAATTGTACAACAATCAAGTACTGGAGCTGGAACCAATATTATAGCTGGTTTAGCAACTGGAATGATTTCTACATTTCCATCTGTATTATTATTTGCAGGTGCTATTTGGGCTTCTTATTTCTTTGCTGGCTTTTATGGAGTTGCTTTAGCTGCTTCAGCTATGATGGCAACTACAGCTATGCAATTAGCAATTGACGCTTTTGGTCCAATTTCTGACAATGCAGGAGGTATTGCTGAAATGAGTGAACAAGATCCTATTGTTAGGGAAAGAACAGACATCTTAGATTCTGTAGGTAACACTACTGCAGCAACTGGAAAAGGATTTGCTATTGCCTCTGCTGCATTAACTTCATTAGCCTTATTTGCAGCGTATGTTACATTTACTGGAATAGACGGTATTAACATCTTTAAGGCTCCTGTTCTTGCAATGTTATTTGTTGGAGGTATGGTTCCTGTTGTTTTTTCTGCTTTAGCTATGAATGCTGTAGGAAAAGCTGCTATGGAAATGGTACAAGAAGTTAGAAGACAATTTAAAGATATCCCTGGAATCATGGAGGGTACTGGAAAACCAGAATATGATAAATGTGTTGCTATTTCAACTCAAGCCTCTTTAAAAGAAATGGTACTTCCTGGAGTTTTAACTATTGGGTTCCCATTGTTAATAGCTTTTGTTCCTATGATTTTTGGAATGGATAATTTAGCAATTGCTGAAATGCTTGGAGGATATATGGCTGGTGTTACCGTTAGTGGTGTTTTGTGGGCGATTTTCCAAAACAATGCTGGTGGTGCATGGGACAACGCAAAAAAATCATTCGAAGCAGGTGTTGAAATTAATGGGGTAATGACTTACAAAGGATCTGATGCTCACAAAGCTGCAGTGACTGGTGATACTGTTGGTGATCCATTTAAAGATACTTCGGGACCTTCAATGAATATACTTATAAAACTTACTTGTTTAATTGGTCTTGTTATTGCTCCAATTTTAGGAGGACATTCATTGGATACCGATCATGTTTCTGCTGAAATCGAGGTTAAAAAAGAAGTAATTTTGAAGAATGACAATAATGTCTGGACTATGTCAGTTACAAGTAAAGAGGATGATAATGGTGAAATTACAAATACGACAGAAACTATTTCCGGAAGTGAAGAAGAAGTTATGTCTGCTTTAAGAGAGTACAATCTAAATGAAGTAGAAAAGCTAGCAGCATCAGCTATGGCTAAAATAGACAAATAGAATTTTATAATAAATTTTAATTTAAAGACCTTTTAAACTTTGATCGACTTTATCGGTAATTGTTAGAAGGTCTTTTTTGTTTTTAACAAAATCTAAATCATCAACGTCAATTATAAGCAATTTACCTTTATCATAAGTCTGAATCCAAGCCTCATATCTTTCATTTAATCTACTCAAGTAGTCAATGCTAATTGAACTTTCATAATCTCGTCCTCTTTTATGAATTTGATCAACAAGATTTGGAATTTCACTTCTTAGATAAATTAACAAATCAGGACCTTTAACAAAAGATTCCATTAGGTTGAATATTGATTTATAATTTTCAAAATCTCTATTGGTCATAAGACCCATTGCCCTCAGGTTTGGAGCAAAAATAAAAGCATCCTCGTAAATTGTTCTGTCTTGAACAATATTTTTACCATTTTTATTGAAATCTAATATTTGACGAAATCTACTGTTTAAGAAATAAATTTGAAGATTAAACGACCATCTTTCCATCTGATCATAAAAATCATCTAAGTAGGGATTTTTTAATACTTCTTCATAGTGGCCTTCAAATTTGTATTTTTTTGCTAATAATTTAGTTAATGTAGTTTTTCCGGCACCTATATTTCCAGCAATGGCTATATGCATAATTTAAATTTAAGTTTGAACGAAGACCTCTAATTTATAATTTATATTTGATATAAATTAATTCAATTAAACTTTATGGCTTAATTGTTGTCTATTTAATGATAAAAAGTTTAAATATTTAAATTATGAAAAAATTAATTCTTCTTCTACTGTTTTTAAGTTTTGAAGGTTATTCTCAAGAATTTCTGGGTAAGGCTTATTATATGTCTAAAAGTACAGTTAATATGGACTGGATGAAAAATATGCCACCTGAAAGACAAAAATACATGAAAGCAAGAATGAAAACTGCTTTGGAAAAAAATTATATTTTGGATTTTGACAGCAAGTCTTCTCATTTTAAGGAAGAGGTAACTTTAGAGGCCGGCGGATCAGGGGGTGGAGGTTTTAATTGGATGCAGTTTGTTACAGGTCCCGATCAAGGAGATATTTTCAAAAATATTCAAGAAAAAACTTACATAAATAAAAGAGAATTGTTTGGTAAAATATTTCTAATAAAAGACAGTATTGCACCCACTAAATGGATTATGACTGGAGAAACAAAAAAAATAGGAAAATATAATGCTTATAAAGCCACATATACTAAAGAAGTAGAAGATAGAGTTATGAGCTTTAGTAGAAATAGAGGTCAAAATTCAAATGAGAATGAAGAAAATAACCCAGTACTTCCTAAGACTAAACTAGTTACAATGACTGCTTGGTTCACACCAGAAATACCTGTATCAACTGGACCAGCTATGTACGGCGGACTGCCAGGCTTAATTTTAGAGATTGGAGATGATAACAGAGTTATGATATGTACTAAGGTAGTGTTAAATCCAGAAGAGAAAATTAAACTCAAGGAACCCAATAAAGGCAAAGTTGTTTCTAATTCAGAATTTGAAACAATCCAACAAGATAAAATGAAAGAGATGAGAGAAAGATATCAGCGTGGAGGTGGAAACAGAACTAGAATATCAAGATAAAAGGAGATTTAATCAAAAAATTTTATGAAAAAAATATTATCAGTTTTATTATTGTTTTCTTTCAGTATTACTTATTCACAGGTAAGATTTGAGGGTAAAATATCCGATGCCTTTGGAAATAATATAATGGGAGCTAATGTAATAGCTATTGAAAAAGAATCAAAAATTCTAGATGGTTTTGGTATATCCAGTGACACAGGATATTTCAGAGTTTCACTAAAAAAAGGTACAGAATATGAAATTAAGGTTTCATTTATCGGCTTCAAGGAAATTGTTTTTGATTTGAAATTAACTGAGAATTTTGAAAAAAATATAATTTTAGAAGAGCAAGCTGAAGCACTTGATGAAGTAGAGATTGTTTACGAAATGCCTGTTACAATTAAAGGAGATACAATAGTTTATAATGCAGATTCATTTAATACTGGAACTGAAAAAAAATTAGCTGATGTACTAAAAAACTTACCTGGTGTTGAAATTAATGAGGATGGTAGAGTAGAAGTTGAGGGTAAAGAAATTAGTAAAATTACCGTTGAAGGTAAAGACTTTTTTGATGGAGACTCTAAATTAGCAACTCAAAATTTACCGGCTAAAGCTGTAGGAAAAATTGAAGTTTTAAGAAATTTTACCGAAGCAGGTCAACTTAGAAATGTTACTAATAATGAAGATAATATTGCTATAAATATTAGTTTAAAAAGCGGAAAAGATAAATTTTGGTTTGGGGAGATTATAGGAGGATTAGGAAATGAAGATAGAGTATTAGCTGCTCCTAAAGTATTTTATTATGCTAAAGATTTTAGCATGAGTGTTTTAACTAACACTAATAATATTGGAGAACCAGTTCTATCAAGAAGAGATTTTTATAGATTTGGAGGTGGATTTGGAAATTTAAATGCCCGAAATGGAACTTCGATAAATATTTCTTCAGATGGTGCAGGACTTGGAAGTTTGCAAAATAATCAAGCTAAATCTATAGATGCAGAATTAGGCGCCTATAATTTTAGCAAATCTTTTAACAATGATATTTGGCAAATTAGTGGATTTGCTATTATGGCAAAAACAGAAAATATAATTGAAGAAAAAATTTCTAGAAATTATACTAGTACTGGGATTATTCAAGATACAGAAGATTTTGTTGTTCAAGATAATAAACAACAACTCTACAAGTTCACAACCGAATTCAATCCTAATGACAAATTACAAACAGAGTATAACTTGTTGATTAAATCCGCTGAAAACGTTGAAAGTACAGATCTTGTTTCTGGAACTTATCTAGATTCATCAACTGGCCCCACAATACAGCCAATTGAATTAGATGAAATAAATTTATTAAGATCTGACAAACCCAGTTCTATAAATCAGGAATTAAAAGCATATTATACCTTAAATGAAGACAATATTTTTTCTTTCGAAGCCCAACATTTATCTCAAACTGAAGACCCTTTCTACAGAGCTGTTAGAGATGTTCAGCCTTTTAGAAATATAATCCCTTTAAATACCAATCAATCTAAATTCAATATTAACCAAAATAGAATGGTTGAAACGGATAAATTAGAAGCTAAATTAGATTACTATTATATTTTAACTCCAAAATCTAACTTAAATTTTACTTTTGGTGTTACTGACGTTAAGCAAAATTTTAATTCTAATATCTTCCAAATTTTAGATAATAAATCTGAAGTTTCGTTTGATGATAATATTTTAAATAATAATGTAGATTTTAATTTTAGCGATGCATATTTGTCTTTTAATTATAGATTTATCACAGGAATTTTCACAATGGAACCTGGGTTTACTGTAAATTCTTATAAAACTGAAAACATTCAATTAGGTAGAACTGTTTCTAACTCACACTCTGACATTAGACCAGACATGAGAGTGTTTATGAAATTTAAAGATTCTGAATCACTTAGATTTACTTATAATGCAACCAATCAATTTACAGATGTTAATAATTTAGCTGAAGGCTATGTTTTTAATAATTACAATTCTTTTTTTCAGGGTAATCCAAATTTAGAGGCTGCAAAATTTTATAATTATAATTTAAATTATCAAAGTATTAATATTTTCAATTTCACCAATGTATTTGCAAGGCTTAATTATTCTAAAAGAAGTAATACAATTCAAAACAACACACTTATAAGTGGAATAAGTAGCGTTAGATCAGCTGTAAACTCCAATTTACCACGAGAAAATTACAGTGCATCAGGAAGAATAGATAAAAGATTTAAAAACTTTAAGGCTGGATTTAATATGAATTTTAATTACAGTGATTTCAATAATACTATTAACGGAAGACTTACTGAACAAGTTAATTTTACTCAAAGTTACAAAGCTAGTATAGCTACTAATTTTAGAGATAAGCCAAACGTTGAAATAGGTTACAGTTACAATAAACGTATGTACGATACTGGAAACTTTAAGAGTTATTTTTACACAGATTCACCATTTGTAAAAGTTGATGCATATTTTGGAAAAGGATTTGTTTTTACAGCTGATTATTCATATAACTATTATAGAGATGAAAACGTGACTTTAAACGAGTATAGATTTTTAGAGGCAGATTTATCTTATAATAAAGATGGTTCGAAGTGGGAGTTTGGAATTGGAGTTACTAATTTATTCAATGACACCTCAATAAATAGAGACAGTTTTAATCAATTATACAGTCAAACTAGATCTTATGTCATTCAGCCAAGATATACTGTGTTTAGATTAAAATATGATTTGACTTCTTTTGCTGGTGGGTCTGGAAAATAATAAAGTGATTAGAAAAAGAAATAAAACAATATTGAATGTAAATTCGTTTAAAACTTAATAGTTGAATTTTAAATCTATTTTATTAACCTTATTCATTTTTCCTTTTTTTTCGTGGTCTCAATCTGGCCTTGAATCAATATTATTTGCTGTAGAAAGTGACTCAAAAAAAATTTTTGAAAGGTATTTGAATCCCTTAATGAAAGGAGCAATTTACAGTACTAACAGCGGGTGGTACAATACAGCTAAAGTTCATAAAAAATTAGGAGTTGATTTGTCTTTAAGAATAAATACTTCTTTTGTACCCTCATCTGAAAGAATCTTTTCAATTTCTGATCTTGATTATATTACAACAGATGCTGAAAATTTACCAACAATAGCAGGAGAAAATAGGCAAGAAAATTTATTTATTACTATTCCAAAGGATGATTTGTACCCTGAAATTTCAACAACCGTACTAGCTCCAAAAGGTATAAAAAGTAAACTTCCACTTGGTTCAATACCAGCACCAGTTTTACAATTAGGAGTCGGTATACCATTTGATACTGAAATTATATTAAGATACAGCCCTGAATATCACAGAAATGGAGTAGACATGTCTTTAAAGGGATTGGGAGTTAAACATAATTTATTACAATATTTTGGTCCAATTGATAAATTTCCACTTAACGTATCTGCTTTTGCTTCTTACTCTAATATGGATATAGATTATGATATTCAATCATTTGGCCCAGGAGACGGAAAAGGACAGGTAGCACAGTTTAGTTTGAATAACTATAATCTTTTATTGTTAGCATCAGTCGATTTATTAATCTTTAATTTTTACAGTTCGTTTGGATATTCTGGGGGAAATTCATCCTTTAAATTACTTGGAGAATATAATTTAGAGTATGATTCTGACTCTGGCTTTCCAATTACTAAATCCCTTAAGGATCCTATCGACATGAGTTTTAATGCATCTGGTTATAAAACTACAATAGGTGCTAAATTTAAATTTTTAGTTTTTAGTGCATTTGCAGATTTTACTTTTCAAGAGTATAATACCTTGTCTGCAGGAATTTCAGTAAATTTTAGATAATTTTTATTTTTTTTATTAAAAAAAATATATAGTTTAGCATTCTAATTTATTATTAGAGGAACGATTTGACTGATTGCAACCTCTTTAAAAAAGTGCTAAAGCAGATGCTTCACACCCTTTTAATTGTCAAATCACATCTAATTATAAATTTAATTTATAAAAAATTAAATATATAAAAATGAGTGAACAAAAATTATCAACAAAAGCTTTACATGCTGGTCATGACACAAGCTTAAGCCAAGGAACAAGAGCTGTTCCTATTTATCAATCAACATCTTATGTTTTCAATGATTCTGATCATGCAGCAAATTTATTTGCATTGGCAGAACCAGGATATATTTACACAAGATTAAATAATCCAACAAATGATGTATTAGAACAAAGATTAGCAGCCCTTGAAGGAGGAATTGCATCTGTCGTTACAGCATCTGGAACTGCAGCAATTTCTACAGCTTTAC